>Ga0172381_10005424_pt1 | contig 12939 bp, 27 predicted proteins | sample Leawel6488metaG_FD_119754 | JGI IMG/M metagenome (GOLD analysis project Ga0172381, IMG submission 119754) | Leachate microbial communities from a municipal landfill in Southern Ontario, Canada - Leachate well 64-88 metaG | ecosystem: Engineered > Solid waste > Landfill > Unclassified | place...
AACTGTACTACTTGTACTAATACACTAGTGCACTAGTCTGCTAGTGCACGATAATGCGGGCTACAACCAATGCATAAAACATACAAACCTATGCATAAAAATACATACTACCAACCACCCAAACCTCTATAAATCCCACTGTATAGCCATTCAATCATCATGCATACTCCATATCCAACCATTACCCAATTATTACCAGCAATTATCTTCTAAAAATAACCTCTAAATACCATTAATCCTTAATACCTTGCTAAAATTAATTTTAGGTACTAGCACATTAAAATACTATAAAAACATCATATAGAGCAAAATAGACGCTAATCACACTAATGTATAATCATATGCATAATCTATATTATATCGCTTTACTTATCACCTTTTTATCTTCCCATCTATTTACCACTTTATTCCATCCTAAAGAAACTTTCGACAATTCAAAAACCTCTAAAATCCAGCAAACTACCATTTTATAGCCATTTTTCACTAAAAACTCATTCGACAATACTTGACACTCATAATTATGCTGCTATATACTATCTTTAGTAATCCCACTGTATAGGTATTCTTCAATGTCGAATATTGTTATATAAAAATAACCTAAAAATAAAGGAATATAAAAAGCAATGTAGAATATACTACATAGTAGTACCATTACCTTAATTGAATAAGCCCTAGAGGGCGTTGACTAGGCGAATCTACACTAAATGCAAGATAGCGAGATATTATCCCACTTGCATTATACGCAAATCCCACTATATTGAGATATTATCCTTTATAGTGGAACGAATAAGCCTCTATGACTAACACTATTGGTCAGTAGAATAGGGGATTGAGCCGAAAAGCGAAGTATAGGGCGAAATTATCCAATTAAGCTATTAAATGTTCTTTGATAAACCTATACAATATACCTTTTGACCGCAATTGGTCACACGTGTAGCGTATAGCATAAAGTCGCTTATATATCCTGTTTTATACCTCCTACAATTTGAGGAGGTGTGGATCAACCAAGATAAATTTTAACCATAACACCTTAACAGCAACACAGTAACAATACAGAAAGGAGGATAACAAATAGCAGAATTTATATCAAACTGGCAAACTGCATTATTCTTACCAAAACTACTTTTAATATCCTATATGATCCTACTAGTTTCAGGATGTTTCCTACTAGCTAAAATAGACAAATAACAGTGACTATATTACAACTTTAAGGAGGTATGTAAACAATGACACCAAAGCAAAAAACAAGCCATATAGCCCAACTAGAGACTATTTTAGTCCAAAATAACTTTACTCTTGATAGGTGGAATCGCTACACCAATGGGAATATTATGGTGGATACTCGCAAGAGCAATAATATTCAAGTATTCTACAATAAGCAAAAGAAACTCAGTAAGCCTTTTGTAAATGTTGCAATATTAGACTTCGATGCATATATCAAAAGAATATTGCAATTATTCTAAATAACAGAATAAGGGAGGTATCTTTAATGGCTACCAATATCATCCACAATACTAATAACAACCAACCTATCACAATAAAGCCAGGTCTTGAAATAATCATGCAGGATGGAACTAAATTTATCATTTCAGAAATAACAGGCTCAGGCTTCAAAAGAAAAATAATTCTCAAACCAACCAATAACAAACAGGTTAGGCGTGAGACTACAATTTCAAGATTAAAACAATTAGTTAACCTTAACATGATAACAATCCTATAGATAAACAAATATAATAAACTATATAACAACCTTAACTCCTTACCTCTAAGGAGTTATTTTTTTATCTAATTATACTCAATAACAATCTAATTCCTATAACATTCAACCTCGAATTATTTGACACAAACTAAAACAATATAATATAATTATTACAGTAGATAAAATAAATAACAAGGAGTGGTTAATAAATGTTAGATCAAATCAATTCCCTTATTGCTCAACGCACAAACTATGGTATGCGTACAGAAGTAGCAAAGAAAAAAGGTTACAGACTAGGTTGGAGTAATGGCAGTAAAGGTTGGTACATTTATGGCATACCAACTGAAAAAGGCGAAGTATTACAATTAGATGCAAATATAATTTTTGTAGAAGCTACTCGTAAATCCATTCTTGAAGTAATAGACAATTTAGATCCTCTCCCACTTTACAGAAATTCTTTTGAATATCTAAGCAAAGCACAGTAAGTTTTTAATCTGCTATTTCATATCAAACAAAAGAGATAGCAGAATTAAGAATTTATTAAATAAATAATAAAGGAGGTAAACATAATGACAGAACTAGAACAGTTAAAAAAAGAGAATCAAGCATTGAATAATCTAATCGAAGTATTAAATCATGAAAACGAATATAATTTAAAAACACAATTAAATGTAATATCTAAAAATCTTAAAGTAGAATACCAGGATTTTATGTCAATCGCAAACCTACCAGACAACGAAATGACATTAGACTTAGGTAATAACCTAAAATGCCAATTGAATAATATTTTTAAAATCTTAAAAAAACAAGGAATTAAATTTTAAGGAGGTAACAAAATGAATTACATTAAATCACTTCAAGAGGAGAACCAAGAACTTAAAAATATCATAAAGGAATCCCAAGATCAAATCCACGAACTCTATCAATACCTACATTCCTCTAAATTCCATAATGATAATCAAGTCAGAACAAATGATATATTTTTAAGACTTGATCCTGTCAGAGAATTATTAATGCTATAATAACAGCAAATAATTCTACTTTCAGCTTATTTTAATAGTAAGCTGAGATAAGAATTATTAACAGGAAAGGAGGCAAACAAATGAAAAAAGAAATTACTTTTGAATCATGGTTTGAAAAACAATATGGTCGAAAATGGGACAGAGAAGAATTTATTATTACTCATCAAGATGATATTACCTGTATGATACAATATGATGAATATACCAGAGATGAAGCAATATCATCCATAATACAGAATCTATTTGATGAATGGGGAAGTCAAACCAGATAAAATAATCCTTTTATAACATAACAGGAAGAAGGTTAATCATCTTGAAAATAAATATTTTACCAGATCCAAAATATTCAGGTGTATGTTACCTAGATACAGATGGATATATTTATATCCAAGATGATGAAGAAGGATATCCTATATATGAAAAACAAGACCCATATATAGGATTTAATCCTAAAAATATAGTTAAATATTCTCAAATGATAAATATGAATCCCTTTGAGTATTTATATTTTGCTATTCTTCATGAAATAGGTCATCTTATTCATGGAGAACATGAACAAAGTATTGAAAATGAAATCGAGGCTTGGGAATATGCTTTAAGCATAGATTCCAATATTCCAAGAATCATAATAATAACTACATTATGTAGTTATATATAAATTAAAGGAGGAATTATAATGGATTTATTAACTTATACTTTTTCAAATGGTGTTACAATCATAAATGTAACACCGCATCCTCTTACTTTTTAGGATGGAATTGAAGTAATAACAGTCCCTACTTCTGGCATCCTTATTAATGCTAAACCTCATGAAACTATAGTAAAAAAAGATATTCCCACTATGGTTAAAACAACCTTCACATCATCAAAAGAGGATGAAGAAAAATTATCTCAGATTGAAAATTCTTATCCAGAAGTCCTTCCCATTGGTAGCATTATAGCAGCACAAGCATTTCCAGGGCGTGTTTTTGCTATGGTTCCAGCACCTAGATTTGAAAGGGTACTACCACAACAAAAAAGAATGTCGTGTGAAAAATTCACAACATTCTAAAAATTACATGTTCTCATTTTTAACCTCTATAATGTAGAGGTTATTTTTTTTGCTTATAATTTATTGACATAATATATATAAATATACTATAATTATAGTATTGAGTAATATAAAGGAGGTACGAAGCAGCTATGTTTTTAGGCATAATATAATATAATAGTATATAGTTAAATAATGTTGGAGGCAAAAAACATGAAGCTATATACTATGAAAGACGTAATGGAGATTCTTAATGTTACCCGCATGACACTTTTGTCCTGGGAAGAAAAAGGAAAACTTCATCCAATGAGAACCCCCGGTGGCAGAAGGCGTTATCTCCAAGAAGAAATAGATCTACTATCAGGCAGCGCAATATCTAATACAGAGGGAAAAGTATTTATCTACTGCCGAGTATCCACTAAGAAACAGCAAGCTTCAGGCAATCTACAAAGACAAAAAGAAAGGCTAATTGGCTATTGTTATGACCAAGGATACCAAATAAGCGATGTCTTTCAAGAAGTAGCCAGTGGCATAAATGAAAGCCGGAAAGAACTTAGCCGAATGATGAAGCGACTAAACGAAGTTGACAAAATAGTTATCGAATACCCAGACCGTTTAGCTAGATTTGGCTATAAATACTTAGAAAACCACTGTACTCAGACGGGAGTCGTAATTGAGATAATGGAAAGCAATGAATTAAAAGGACCAGATCAAGAAATGGTTGCAGATTTAATTGCTATTATCACTTCGTTTTCAGCTCGCTTGTATGGAGCCAGGGGTGGCCGTAAAGTAAAACAATGCCTGACAGAGTTGGCAAAAGGGGGTGATTTAAGATGAAAACCACAGTAAATGCTGTACTTATCAACATTAGCCCCAAACAAGAGGTCATTTTAAATCACTTACAAACATTGTTTTCATCAGCCGTGAGGTTTGCTTATCAGCGACTGTTGGAGGGCGTAGTCAAAAAAGACATCCAGAAGCTGATTCAAGAAAAGTACGGACTCAACTCCCGGTATGCCAGTGATACCATTGAACAGGCTCGGCAATTAAAACTCTCTCAAGAAAGACTGCTGGATATGCACATAGAGAATTGGCAGACCAAAGTCAAAGCAGTAAAAAAGAAAATAGCGAAAACGAAGAAACCGGAACAGATCCCTGGATTACAGTCCAAGCTCGCCAAGCGAGAAAAGAAGTTGGCCTATTGGATGAAATATAGAGATACAGGGACCTTGCCCAAAGTAATATTTGGGGGCAAGAAGAACTTCGTTGCTAGATGCCAGGGCAAAATAAGCTCTAAAGAATGGAAATCCATGCGGGATAATCGTTTAGTAAGCCGTGGCGATGTAACTAAGAAAGGTAACCCAAATACTCGGCTAGTAGTTGAAGGTGGCAAGGCTTATCTGTTAATCAATACCGACCAATACGAAGCACATGGTAAAGTAAAACGCTATGTCCAAGTCAAAGCCGAAATCTACCTGCCTCATAAACCATCTAAAAAGACCGGAAAAATCAATGGGCGTAATTATCGCCAGATGGTCTTGGATTATATTCAGACCAATCAAGCCTATCAAGTAGAAATAATCAAAAAAAACAGCCAATACTATTGCAATATTACCATCGAAGAACCCGAGCCAGAACTAGTAATAAACCGGTACAGCGGGCTGGAAGGGATTGATACTAATCCCGATGGACTGGCCTTAACCCTAATAAGCAAAGACGGTAATTTTAAGGAAACCTGCTGGTTAGGGAATGGTGAATTATGTAACGCTTCGTCAAAGCGACGAAAACATATAATTGGACAGATAGTAAAACAAGCCTTGGCTAAAGCCAAGGAACATGGCGTAGCAATCGTAATCGAAGATTTAAAGTTCAAGGACAATCGAGATGTGCGAGCCAAAACCGCCCGGAAGATACACCAATTTAGCTATGCTAGTTTACTGGAAGGCTTGGAACGCGAAGCTATTCGTGAAGGAGTAGAAACCATAAAAGTAAACCCGGCATATACCAGCATAATCGGCAGATACAAGTACCAGAAGCAGTTTGGACTAACCGTTCATCAAGCCGCAGCTATGGTAATCGCTAGAAGAGGATACAAATATAAAGAAATACTGCCCAAAGAGGTAAGGAAAATACTACCTAAAAAGACCAAGGATACGAACACACACCACTGGTCACAGTGGTATGTAGCGAACAAGACCGTATTAAAATTAAGAAAGGCAGGTGAAACTCCTGAGTTTTCGGTAGTTTAACAGGAATTCTGCCAGAGGGAGCCACCATGAAGGAAAGGCACTGGCAGTAGTCTTAGGAGACGGGTAACGCCCGTAGCCCTGCAGAACGGTAGAAGATGCGAGTCTTTTATTGGCAATGGGGTTTGTAGTCCGGTTAGGGTTACACTTCAAGGTAGCGAATCCTGTGAGCTACCCGTCTTACTCGTCGGTAGGACGCTTGACTATATGAAATTATATAGTTTAGAAAACCAGGTTTAATATAATGAGAAATGAAGTAATAGAATTAAGAGATAAATTTACAGCAGAAGAAAAACATGCTCTATTAATAGAATTAGGGTATCAATATAAGATATCTCAATCTATTAAAACTGCTGGAAATTTTTCAGGGAAAGTTCAAGAAATTATTTCTTTTCCTGTATATTACAAAATGGAAGAAAAAACAGGAAGATATGGAGAAACATTTCAAATTATAACCAATGTTTTAACTTTAGCAAATCCAATTGATACTAAAGTTGATTATTGGTTATATAATGGGTTACCAGAAGTTAATTTTTCTAAAGAGGAAGCAGAATATGTTTTTGAAAATATTCTGCTTCCAAAGACTAACTATAATGTAAAAACTGATTGGGAAGATTTTTCACCAGTTGGTTTATAAAATTTAAGGAGGTGAAAAAATGAAAATAACATGGGAACAATTCCTAAATGAAAACTATTGTACTCCAATTTCAATAACAGGGAATAGACCTTGTGATAATGGTGTTCTATGTGATGCTTGTCATACCATAGAAGCCCAGGAATTATTCATAGAGATTAATAAATAAAAATTTTCTCCTTGTGGCATTAACAATATTAATATAATCCTAATGCCACAACAATAAGGATTTTAATATTAAGGAGGTGAAATCATGTATGCAGTTTGGTATAACAATAACCATATAGGATATTTCTCAAGTTCTGGGAATCTAGAACAAGCTACAAAAAGATTTTATTCAGCAAATCCAGAATACAAAAAAATAGAATCTCAATTAACTTTTAAAAAATTGTAAAAATTTTTGTTTTAGAATATTTTGTAGTAAAAATATTCTAAAAAATATATGAAATCTATTGACAAGATATAACAAGAATGATAATATATAAAATACAAACAATACAAAATATAACAGATGAAAGAAGAAAAGGAGGTTATTACATTGGTAACATGATAGAGATAGATAAATTAAAATATAAATAACTAGTCCCTCTTCTGTTGTTTCCCTGCTAGAATATAGCAGGGATTTTTTTATTTATTATCACTAATTAATTTGACCACATATAATGAAATACTATATACTATATATAGTTAAATATTAAGGAGGAATTTATGATGGCAAAAATTAATTATTCAACTCTATGTAATTCAGTTTGGAATTACAGCCAAAAACAAATTGAAATTAGAAATAAAATTTTTAAACGTATTCCCAAAAGAAGAATAGGAAAATACTGCCTATATAGTATTTTCGATTCATATACTAATTAAAAATATTCTCCCACCTTGGCAATGCCAGGGTATTTTTTTGTGCATAATATTTGACATAAAGCAATATAATAAACTATAATAGTATTAACAGATAAATAATAAAGGAGTGATTAATAAATGCAGGTATCAGAAATAGTCACCAATAGAATCATAGACCAATTGGAAAAAGGTACTATCCCTTGGCAAAAGCCTTGGATTGATAGTCCACCTATTAATTATGTATCTCGTAAACCATATAGAGGGATTAACCCTTTGCTACTTGGTAGAGGAGGAGAATGGTTAACATGGAATCAAATCCAAGAAAGAGAAGGAAAAGTTAAAAAAGGTGCTAAATCTGAAATAGTTGTTTTCTTTACAAAACTACCAGTGAACACAGAAGAAGGAGAAGAAAAAACTATTCCTTTCCTTAGATATTACAAAGTATTCCACCTTTCAGATATTGAAGGTATCGAAACTAAAATACCAGAGTTAATAACAAAAGAAAATACTCCTATCCAAGAATGCGAAAATGTCATGAATAACTATACTGATTGTCCAGAAATAGTTGAGTCAGATCATGCATGGTATAGACCATCAACAGACCAAATAGGAATACCAGATATCAGTCATTTTATAGGATCAGAGGAATACTATTCAACTCTTTTCCATGAATCAATTCATAGCACACTTCATGAAAATAGACTAAATAGAATTAATGATAATAAAAAGGTAGCATTTAAAAGTGTTGAATATAGCAAGGAAGAACTTATTGCAGAAGTTGGATCAGCAATGTTATGTTGCTATTGTGGAATAGATAAGACCATAGAAAATTCCGCAAACTATATTCAATCATGGCTTAAAGTTTTAAAGAATGATAAAAATTTTGTCATTCAAGCATCATCAAAAGCACAGAAAGCATATGATTACATCTTAGGAATATAAAATCTTTATACATGAGGTATTGTATTATAACAAAATAATAATATAATACCTCACAATAAGGGTTTTGAATCCTAAAAAAATATAAGGAGTGGATTGTATTGTTTAGTAAAGAAGAATTGAGATTGTACAGGTTTGAAATTGAACAAGCTTTAAAGGAAGTAGCAGACAAGCATAATGTTAATATTCATGCAGGGAATATAACTTATACAGATTCAAGTTTTAAACTAACACTAGAAGTTAATAAGAAAGAAGTTGCTGGTAAACCTTTTGAACAAGCACAATTTGAAAAATACTGTTTAATGTTTGGTTTTAAGCCTGAAGATTATGGAAAACAATTTGTATCTAATGGTAAAATGTTTACCATAACAGGATTTAACTTAAAAGCACACAAGATGCCTGTTCTGGCTAAATCTATTGATGGTAAAGGGTATAAATTCCCTGAATCAACAGTAAAGAGATTAATAGCAATTTAACAATAATAAATAAAAACAATATAACATAATCCTGCTTGAAAAACAGCAGGATTTTTTATGTTTAAAATTGACAAGGCAAAATAATAAATGCTATAATTATAATATATCAATATAATAAAGGAGGGGTATAAATGAATAAAATTACTTTTGATAATGTAATCAGTGGTAGAGTTTTAGATAACGAATGGAGAGACTTAACAGAAGAGGAAAGAACTAATGCACTAGAAGAAATTAAATCTTTTCTTCTCAGCACTTGCAGAGCTAATAGCGAAACATCAAAAGCTATTATGCATATGAGTCTTTCCAACCTACCAGAGAACATTGGTATCTATAAAAGATTAAGGACTACAGAATATATAGCAGGGCAGGATTATCCAGGTGAATTAAGATACATCAAAGAACAGATTAAAAAGTATTGTTAAGAAAGGAATTGATAACAAATGACTGAAGTAAATAACAAATTTCCAGAATCAATTATGAGAAAGTTAAGACAAAGAGAGGATTTAGAATCAGATGATACCAGCATGGATAATATTTTTAATAATTATTCTCCAGATACAGCCTTTGAAGAAGTTTGTGGTTGGGAAGGTTTAATTAATTACAGTTTTACAATTAAAAACTGGATTAAAGATATTTATAAAATAGAATTGTAAAATCTTTTTCTTTATGCTGTTTTTATAACAGCATAACAATAAGGATTTTATTTAATAGGAAGGAGGTTACATAATGATAAACAGTAAAGTATTAAGATTAACTAATGATGAAATATTAGATCATTTTGATATTATTCGTACTTTTAAAATAAAAGAAGTATTACCATATAGATATGGTAGAATATCTTCTTTTGAAAAAATGGAAACTATTGATCTAATGAATATCAGAAATTGTCCTGAAAGTATTTATATGGCTTATAGAATGTTGCATTATAATTTAGCTGGAGAAAAAGCAGATAATCATCAAGTAATTATTTGTGAATTTGAAGGTAATGAAATTATAGTAAAATTTTCAGACTACCATGTGTATATGTTTTATGGAGCAGAACTAATTAAGAAACAATTTTAACCCAATAAAAGGAATATTTTATAAGGTGAGGAGGTAATAAAATGTATGTATATAATATTAAATCTACTGAACAGGTGAAAATATTGAGTGGTGGAAATATGCAAGACTTGATAACAGCAATTAAATATGATGATGAAAATCACTTTCCTGCCGAAGTAAAAGAAGCATGTAAGCGAAAACAGGAATTGATTCAAAGGTATGGTATATATCATAGGTTTCATATGGATGAGATTTAACCAAATAAATCAGGCATTTCATTTGGACTATACCAATATAAAAAGATTTTAAATATAGTGCATTACAAGGTATAATAGTTTATAGATAATAAAATTGGAAAGGTGGAATTAGAATAATAATTAATAAAGAAAAAGCAATACAAATTATAGAGGAAAGAATTACTCAAATATCCCAAGCAACTAACATTAAAGAGTTAGGTAATTATGAATATTTTGCCTATGGTTCCGCAGTTACAATGTGGGAATTAGATATTTTTACACAAATAGAACACACATCTAACTATAATAGAATAACAATTGCAATAAAAAAAAGAATGGGGGAATTTTAATGAAAAAGGAAAATTTAGTTCAAATGGTATTAGAAAATCCAGAACCAGCATGTAGTGCAAGTGCATTACTGTGTAATGGTGGTTTTAATTCTGGAGAAGGGCAACTAAAATATTATGGTAAATGGGAATTTGTACCCGCAAAAGCTACAGGAGTTAGTTTTGAACCCACAGATGAATTTGTAAAAGAAGTAATAGAAGATAATTTTAGAAAATTGCTTAAATATTATAAATAACAGTCTAACAACTTTCAGTATGCCCACAATGGGCATAATTAAGGGTATTAGAAAGAAAGGAGGTAAAATAATAATGACAGTTTTTGAAATCCCCAAGACAGAAAAGAAAAATTTTATACAAGCAGTTACTAATGCTATAACTCAAATGAAAAAAGAAAATCATATAACCTATTGCTGTGAGCATACTGTTATTTGTAAAAATGAAACATCTGACGTTAACTTGGAGTTTTGGAATATAACCTTCCATAACAGAGAAGGTAATAAATTTAAGGCTTTTATTGATTTTAAAGTAAAGTGGAAAAATGGTAGAGTTGATAAAATAAACTATGATTTTGAAGAATGGAATAGTAAAAAGGAATTTTTAGAATTTATCAATCGTGAATGTGATAAATAATAAGGAGGTATTGGCATGAATTCTTACAAAATTCTAAAAGAAAAACACCAAAAGGAAGTAAACTCATTCCCTATGCAATTTGCTTTCAGTGACAAACAGTTTGAAGAAGGTATGAAAAATCTAGGACTTGATCCAACAGAAACAGATAAAGTTTATAGCATTCCAGGTGGAGGTTTTATACGAAAAACAGATTCTAAGGCTCTGCAAGAAATATTTGATAGACACGAAAAAGAAATGAAAGAAGCAATTGAAACAGATAAAACTGGTGAAGGTTTTATTTATGATATGTTTTATTATGAATTAAGCAACCATGAATATATAATTACTTATGATACTTATGATGCTATTCAAGCATTAGGATTAACAATAGAAGAAGTTCAACATAACTCTTTACTGCTCAAAGGGTTACAAAATGCTTGTAAAGCACAACAAGAATGGTATGCTAGTCATGAATAACACCAAATAAATGAATCGTTTTATCTTACGAAAGGAGGATTAAAATGTTAGATTTAAATGAAGTTCAAATACATTTAGTTAAAAATGCTATTACTTATATAGATATATGTAAAGAAATTGAACGCAGAGAATTTTTATCTAAAGAAACAGATGATAGATTGTCTAAATATTCTAAATCAGAATTACATGAGATAGCTTATGCTACGAATATTCATGCTTTTAATAAGTAAACTAACCAGATAAAATAATCATTTTAATAGATGAAAGGAGGGAAAATATAATGGAAAATAAAAGTAAAGAAATGATTATTTATGAATTACAATGTGCAAGAGATAAAGCAATGGACGAAGGTAATTATGAATTATCTGAGGCATTAATAGCAAGAATTATGATTGAATTAATGTCTGAATAAAACAAGGAATGGGTTTAAAATGAAAGGAGAAAGAAAAATGAAACACAAAATAAGTATTGAGGAAGTAAAAGATTTTACAAAAGAGGTTGAGTTAGCAGGATCATTTAGTAATGAGGAAAATAAAAGATTAACAGCACGTATTCATATTCATGCAAGAATTGTTGATTTTATAGTATATAACAATAGACAAGTAGTTGCTGAATGTGATGGACTAGAAGAAGCAATAGATATTTATAACAATCAATAACCACATAAAATCCATCTTTTAACTCCTTTTTAGGAGTTATTTTTTTGACTTAATATAATATAAAGTGGTATAATTAATATAACAGAAAATAAATGAAAGGAGGAATTATAATAAATATTAAAATTTGCAATCAATCAATAAAATGTCCTAATCACATAAATATTTGTTGCTGGAATTGTAAAGATATAAAATTATGTAAAATAAGTTGTAATTTTTGTCCAGAAGAATGTAATCAATAAAGTTTAAATATAAGGGAGGTATAACAATGTTGTATTTAAGATTTGACGTAGAAAATAATGAGCAACTTAATGAAAGGAGGGTTAATATTATGAAATTTGCATTACCTACTAGAGTATTTGTTAAAGAGAAAAATGAATGTTACAACGTATATCTTGACAATACATTACAAAAATCATTTATTAAAAAAGAGATTACAAATCATTATGATGCTCATTATGATGCTCATTTATTTGCTGGAGTATTAGCTGAGAAATATAATTGTATGTTTAGTGATGAAGGTGAGTGGTAATTTTAATACCCAATAAATGCTGATACAATTACAGTTTCAGGCTCAAGATGGGGATTTGATGGAGAATTTCAATATTGGGTAGGAGCAGATGAAAATCAATTTCCTAAGTCAGTATTCCCTACTAATATTATTGCAGTAGCATAATAAAGGAG
>Ga0172381_10005425_pt1 | contig 12939 bp, 19 predicted proteins | sample Leawel6488metaG_FD_119754 | JGI IMG/M metagenome (GOLD analysis project Ga0172381, IMG submission 119754) | Leachate microbial communities from a municipal landfill in Southern Ontario, Canada - Leachate well 64-88 metaG | ecosystem: Engineered > Solid waste > Landfill > Unclassified | place...
ATGGCGTGCTCACCGGCATAGGTGCCCTTGTGGTCTTAGACGTTGATGATATTGCCAGGCTTGAGGCTCTTGGAATAATCAAGGAGCTGCCTGAGACCTTCACAGTGAAGACCGGGCGAGGTGGATTGCATTTCTATCTACTCTGCGCGGATCTCAAAGACAAGATCATTTTAGAGGATCCTGAGTTGAAGGACATCGAGGGCGATCCTCTCCACCTAGGAGAGCTGCAGGCGTTGGGGCAACAAGTAGTTGGGCCGAACTCAATTCACCCAAACGGCAACCACTATGAAGTAATCAATGACACTGCAATTGCAACTATCAATAAAGATGCTCTATTGCAGATCCTAAGCCCGCTCAAGCAGATCAGCACTCAAGAAGCGGATGAGAAGAGAGCAATCCGGCATCGCAAATACGGCGGCTCTTCCATCAGCGACTCAATCCCCATAGAATCAATCTGTTGGCCGATAGACATCAAGGAACGGGCAGGGGCAGAAGTCAGAGGATCTCACCCGCTCCATGGATCGGATTCTGGCAAGAACTTTGCAATCAATACTTCAAAGAATTGCTGGCATTGCTTCCGGCACAAGTCAGGCGGCGGCCCATTGGAATGGATCGCAGTAATGAAGGGCATTATCAACTGTCAGGATGCTAAGCCGGGGTGCCTGAGATGAGCAAATACGATGAAGTTCTCAATGCAGCCAAAGAGATGGGGATTGAGATTTCCAACCCAGTCCCAAAACTGGAAGACCTCACCAAAGCCACCGGGCGGATGGATCGCATAAATCCCCTAACTGGTATGAAAGAGGCGGATCCTGTCACCGGCGAAGCGGAAATACCGAGGCTCACCCTCAGTCCGTCGAAGGCTTGCATGGCGATCACGGATTACATGGCGTTAAGGATCGCCTCAGGTGACGATAGAGAGAACCCAAAGCTGTGGAGATGCAATGGCAAAATCTGGACGCCTGATGGAGATAGACAAGTCATTAACCTAATTGATGCTGTTCTCGGCGATCTCAGCTATGACCGTGGCCTGAAGGAGACACTTCGACGCATAAGGGGCGTGTCGGATATTGTGACCTTTGACAGCAGCCCGTATCTATTTCCGGCGCTGGATAAGGTCATCGACATGCAGACAGGCGCGGCCCGAGATTACATGCCAGAGGATTATCTCACCTTCCAATACGGCGCGGTTTTTGGTGACCCCAAAGCCGATTACAGGCCCGCTCTATGGCTATTAAGTTCCTCGCTGCCTGATCCAAGAGACGTGCTGACAGCATTGGACATTGCCACCGCGGCTGTCATTCGCCGGGCGCTGGAAGCCATCATTCAGCTAATCGGCCCCGGTGGCAACGGGAAGGGCGTGTTTGAGAAGATGCTGATGGAGCTATGTACCTTAGCCCGAGTGGCGGCCATAACATTACTGGAGGCAAAGACTTCAAGGTTTGGCCCCGGTGCGGTGATAGGAAAGGATCTTTGGATACTGTCCGAGGTGGAGGACGTAAAATCGACGATTAATCTCCTTAAAAAAGTGTCAACTGGCGAATTTACCGACTCGGACACCAAATATGGCGAACGGATAAAAGGCAAACCTCATGTATTGCCCATCCTCGACTGTAACACCGCAATAGACTTCGGAGATGATAGCTGGGGCCGAAAGAGGCGCGTTATCAAGCTGGATTATCCATTCACCTTCGATTATGTCCCAGGGACACGGCTCAAAGATCCGCACTTAGAAGAGCTGGTCACAAGTCCAGAGGCATTGTCTGGACTCCTACAGATCATAGCGGCACGGGCACCGTTCTTGTGCAAATCCCGCAAGATTTACACCCGCAAGCGACCGGAAGAGATGGATGCTGAATATAAGCGGCAGCAATACAGTCTGCATTATTTCTGCGAGGAATGTCTCACCATAGAGAGCACGGAGGCCATAGAGAGTTCCCCAGGCAACACGCCACCAAAACTTAGGGTGGGGCAGCTTTATGACATGTACATGGAATATTGCCATCTCTTCAATGTCCCTGTACCCGCCGAGAAGGGGCAGATTGGGAAGTATATCAATGAGAAGTACAACATAACTTCCACCGCCACCAGGGAGAACAATCAGGGGATCAGATACTATCCGGGCCTATGGATAGCGAAATCTGCTAAATTGGCTTATGCTGAGCTCACCTTTAGCTACAGTAGCAACAGCTTAGCAACAGATAAGCAACAGATAAAAGAGGGTAAAACCCCCATCAATAGCCTTTTAGCAACAGTAGCAACAGATGAATGGCCTAAATGGGTTATAGAGGAGATTGAGCGGATGTATGAGTACATTCAATCCTGTGATGATCCTCAAAAAATCTCCTATAAGGGTTATCTCCAAAATGCCGTTGCTGCCGTTGCTACTGTTGCGGAGCGCCAACAGATAGCGATTTCTGAAAAATCTGCTGTTGCTGAGCCGTTGCAGTGCTGTTGCTCGGACGCCGTGGATGAGAGCGAAGAACCCGCCTCATCCTCTGAGCCGGTGATGTCCAAGATAGACAGGCCAACCCCAACCCGCAAAGAAGATCCTGGCAGGGAGAAGTTCAAGTCCAACGTGCAGACACGCAGCCGAAACACTTGTCGAGGATGTGGTGAGCACTTCGAAATTCCGCTACGTGTGCAAGGCATGGGTGGGTACATCTGTGAGACCTGTCGGAGAGATGGCCCACCTGTCGCACCCACACCCGCCGATCCACAGCAAACCTTAAGCGAAGTGGCTTCGGCCAATTAATTTTTAGGTTGTATTTAGATGAACCAAGAACATCAAACCCTAACTGAGCGGCGGCTATTGCTCTTAGAGCAAATCGCAGAGCGGGCCGATGAGATAAGCAGAATTGACATTAGACTAAATTCGATAACCGGAGATCTGATAAGTGACAAATCAGGATGATCATGCAAAGCATAACCGTTATCCAATGCCTATATTATTTACATTGATGTACAAATATGTACATTATTACACAAATCAGTGCGTTTGATTTTATTCTCCTTTTTCACATTAAGCCATGCAAGGGGGATCCTCCCTTCTTGGCGTGTAGAAAACACCTAGGTGAATAAACAATGTCAATGAACGAGCAACAGAAGCGGATGGCATCGGCTCAATCCGCAGCAGCAAACGCAACGACACCCGAAACAAAGAGCAGAGCAGATGAGAAGCTTGTGGGCATTATCTGCGAAAAGCCGAGGAGAGGCTAAATCATGGCAGAAATTGATGAGAAGATCGCAGAGTCAACGGCTAAAATCCATGCCGCACTGAGGGATCCCAACGTGACGCCCGGACAAAGATCAGAGCTTGGACGCGAGTCTATTCGCTTGCTTTCCAGAAAGTTAACAGGTGGTCAATAGATGATCGAATCCCTCAAATTTTTTAAGGACCGGGAAGCATTGGCCGGGCCGGATGGCTACCAGATCAACCGGGCCAGGGCGAAAGATAGAACCGTCTCCGTGGTCCGAAAAGCAATTAGCCTTTCCAAGTCCCTCAAGGATGCCCGACAAGCCACTTTAGGACACTGTGAGGCGATCGAAGGCAAGAACGGTATAGTTAGCCTGAAAGTAGCTGATCGCCCGGCATTTGAGGCGCTACAGTCCCACATAAAGGCGCAATCTGAAGAGCTGGCAGCAATCGAGGCGGTTAGTCAAAAGTTGGATGAGATGGCCGCAAGCGGTGAGCTGTGGTATGAGGACATCGAGAGCATGGCCGGTGGTTATGGCCGAACAGAGTTCTCCGAAAACCAACGCTTAAGCAGTCTGGCAAGCGCGGTACTTTCCCGGCGGATGAATACCGGCAAGACTACTGAGCAGATCTTAGCAGAGGATGAGGACTACAAGAAATTTAGTAAGATCACCTCAGAGCAGATCAGCAACGCCAATAAGCAGCTAGCGGTATTAAGGCCGAAGCTTGCCGAAATGAAGCAATTGCTCGATAGTGTGGGATGCTGATTCCCCCCTCTTTTTTGGGTGATTTTTCATGAAGCAAAATCTATTTTCCGGCCCCAAATCCGAGCCGAAGCCCGATTTATCGAGAGAGGAGTTCGTGGCTGAGCTGGCAAGCATTGGCCGCCCATTGACCCAAAGGTTTTTCGTTGGAACGATCATCTATCAAATAAGAGAGATGATGGCTCTAAATATTCAACTGGCTACAGGAGAGACACGAACATATAGCACATGCTATCCAAGTTTAGGAGAGAACCCATCTTATCATACAAAATGCGCCCTGGCCTGGCCCAATTGCCCTGCACAGGAAGAAGAGTGCAATCATCTAGACTGCGCTATAGTGGCGGCAAAGCGTGAAATCCGTGATTGCATCCTATTTCTAGCATTTTGCTTTTTCTTTATTGCCTTAGGGATAACAACAAGAGGCAAGGCAATTCCAGATGGATTTTTAGGCGTTATCATGGTAGCATTTGGTGTATTGATCATTGCCTTTGCGGTTTTTATGCTTTACCGGAGCTACCATAGCAAGAACGAATTGACCGAATTCAGGGACAGATGCACAATCAATGGAACAAGGGCCTGGAAGACATAAACTACTTGACTTGTGGGACCAATTCTATCGTAGAAGCGAGGATCTATGGATACTAAGAACGAGCTTGGTCTTATCCTTCTCATGCTGGTACTTCTTATCTTGCTCAGACTCTTTACGGGAACGGATAACACGCTCATGCCTTAGGCCAAAATGCGTGAAGCTAGCAATTATATTTTTAATGACATCGCATAAAATTTGCCCCATTTTCAAGCCTAATTGAATCACAAACCAACGACAGGCTAACCACGATCAGTAGAGGCCAAGGCTCTTTTGAGCATACTTTCCGGCTCGATAATCATGGGGTTGGGCGATCAAAGAGAGTTATTCACGTAGTATGTGGAATGGAGCAGTTGGGATAAAATTAAATGAATGTGAGTGAATAATAACATATTATAATTTATGTTGCATTGTTCTTAACAGTCTTAACTATATGATGAAGTTAGTTCTATGACATTTTAGCTGGAATTGCGGAGAATGACATAGAACTTTTTTGCAGGTGCGTTAGTTTAGCCGATAGATTAATATGTCTTAATGGCTAAACTAGGAGATGATATTATGGGTAGAGGATTGAGCGAATTACAGAAGGCTATGCTTGGGTTAGCATGGACCGAGAAAGAAAAACATGATAATGCCTACAAAGACAAAAAGCTAGTTGCAAGATGGAGAGAATGGGACCATACCAACTTCGAAAGATATAAGTTGCCTGATGAATCCAAGCCAGTTGTCCCTATTGAGTTCAAACCCTTTGTCGAGGACAATTGGCTCGGAGCAGTATATTTCAGTGAGATATTACGAAAGGTATATGGATGGACACCTAAACCGCGAAACCCTCTATGCCGGTATATAATACCAGACAAGTTTTCTAAAAAGGAGATTGGTGAAAAGAAATACATGGCTGCCTATATTGCAGTCAGAAAGGCGGCATCCCGGCTGGAGAAGCGCGGCTTGATCCACGTCGTGAGCAATCGCGATTATTATCTTACCGAAGAGGGGGAGAAGACGGGCAGTCTATTGGCTAAACCGCCGGAGCCCATCGCACCAAAACCCAAAGATGAAAAGGTTGAGCTGAGATATTTACGGGATATCATTAGCCAACAAGACGGCAAACTTGTGCACCCCAAAGGCAAAATCATCGAAGTTGATAAGGAAAATGCAAAGAGGATGTTGGTTGCAGGTATATGGGAAGTAGTGACCGCCGCACCGGTGCCCGAGGTCAAAGAAGTGAAAGACTCCAATGCACCTGTTGGTAAGCCGTTTAAGAAGATGATGCGTAAGAAGCGGGTGGAAGTTCTAAAATACGTTCTTGCAGAGCTTCAAGCCGGGCGTGAACCGCGCATTTGTGACGTAGCCGCGAAATTTGAAACTGCCACTGCCAGATATGATATATGGTTGCCCCTAGAGGTCAACCTGGCGGGTGGTATAATCCATAACACAAAGAAGGGTATAAAGGCAATAGGGGATTCTATAGGCTAAACTTGTGCAGTAGCCAAATTTTAATGCTTTTTTTGGGTGTTTTCGTGTATTTTCTGGATTAATCGCTATCAGTGATCTAACGGCTAAACAATATGCACCGTTGCAATCCATCTCTCTTCTCATTGCCAATTGCAAGCTTTATGGGCCGGACAAGAGCACCTCTGTTCCGACACTGTTGCAATCCATCTCTCTTCTCATTGCCAATTGCAAGAGCCAACCGGCTATCATATTGTGGTAAAATCACAGAAAAACAACCTAGATGGAGAGGCGGTACATCCGCCTCTTTGCTCCACAGGGCTTTTTTAGAGCGCCCTGGCGCTGCTGACTCCTAGGCTGGTTAGGCCCGATCTAAAGATGGGACGTATGGTATTTAATCCCTTCGGCACAAAGGCCAAATAGTCAAAGGGCCCTTTGGCCCATATGCCCAAAGACACAAGGGACAAAGTCACCTTAAGCCCCGAAGCATATAAGGCCCTGGAAGTAGAGGCCATGCTACACGGCGGCAGCCTGAAAGACACCGCTTCTAAACTCATCCTAAAGGCAGCCTGTCCGAAGTGCAAAGAGATCTTGGACATTATGGCTCGACCGCCAAAGGGTGTAAATGCAGAAGAGCACAAGGACACAATGGAAGAAGGTCCAAAGGGCCCAAGTACCAAAGAGCCCGATGTCATTATAGCCCAAGAAATTGATATTGCACGGCGCATAGAGCCAAAGATTCCAACAAGTGTGGCTACTGTGGTAGATATTCCAACCACCAGGCCACGGCCAGAAAGCACAATAGCCCAAGGGCCCAAGGGCCAAAAGGCCCAAGTTCCGGATGGCACAAAAGCCCAAAGACGCAAACTCTCACAGGACTTTATTGCACTCGCGAGAATTAAGGAACTGTGGCAAGCTGGAGAGCATAAAGTCTTGATAATCGCTAAAGATATAGGCTACTCAAAAAGTACAACGTGGGAAAATATCAAGAAGATGAGGGAGAAAGGAGAGCTGGTCTCGTGACGTTCAAAGTAGCGATCTCATCCCAGGCCCGGAAGTACATGAAGAGCTTGGACAAACCCGACGCTAGGATGATCAAGGCTCACATTAACGAATTGAGACAAGACCCCTATACCCCCAGACCGCAATGCGATATCATAAGGGAAAAAGGAAAAAGACCACCACTCTATAGGCTAAGAGTAGGGAGACATCGTGTAGAGTTCTTCATTGAGGAAGACACGGTTTTCATTTCCAAGATGTTTCCAAGATCCGGTGATTCTGACTATAGGTAAAGCTATAAAGAAAGAGTGCGGAGGTTTAAACATGGCTTCAGAAGTTTCCAGGGAGATCCTCACAGATGAAGAGTATGCCGATGCTGAATACAGGCGGCTCCTCAAAGAGAAGGATCAATATATGGACTTTGATGAGTTCTGCCGGGAAGAAGGAATTTAATCTATTTTATTAATTGGTCGCTAGGCGCTCCTTTCTTATGTAACCAATCCACATAAGATAATATCGAAGCGTTACATAAGAAGTGGGCGGCTATAGCTTTATTAAGTTAATAATATAATTTCTATATTGCCCTAGGATCAACGATCTCCTAACAGGATGAGATATAAGGACTGGCTAGACTTCGCTTGAAGTTCAATGGATAGCATGGCAGGGATACTAGCGGAGAGGTACTTCTCCTAGAAGATGCACACGGACAGGGAAGAGACCGGGAATAAGCAAAAAACTTTATGAAGATAACCCTAAATTTAGGATTTAGCCCTTTGACCTTCTCTTTATATACTCTGGCAAAAGCAACGATTTTATCAATATTATTCTATTTTGCCTATATCCACATATAAACGATAGCCTATGAAAAACCTTATGAAAAACCTTATGGAATAGACCTACAAGTAAAGCAATATAAGAAGTATTAAAGCGTCTTTAATCTTCCTTCAATTATTAATCTTGGATAATTATTTATCTGCTTGCCGGTCTCGTTTCATCCTCCGTGTGGCCTAAATCCTAAATTTAGGGTTTTACAGTCTAAAGCCCTGGTGCATCCCACCGGCGCAACTTGAATACCTTGGTGTTCTTTTTCCGGGGATGCCAGGTGATGTTAAAACGCTGATCTCCTGAGGCGATCTTTGCAAGCTGTCTTACCCGATCTGTGGTCAATCCGAGCACGTTCGCGAGTTCGGCGAAAGTCATCCCCTCTTTCCGCAGCCTGTCCAAATAAGCACGCGGAGCCAATCCGCTTTCAACCAATCGCTTCTCTTTGGCCGCGAGAATAACAGCAATTCGTGTGATGTTATCCGCCGTCTTTTGGGTGGTGTTTGCGGTGCGGGCAATCTCTTCTTTATGTGACTCCTCGCGAATGGAATTGATAATCTTGAGCTGAGTGTACTGATTATCTGACAAGGTGGCTTGCCATTGCTCCGAGGCGGCTATCTTCTCATCCTGACGGGCAACTGTGGCCTTGAGTTGGGCAACCTCATCCTGCAAGGGCTGAATGGCTCCTAGAAGCTCCTGCTGAATGGCTCCAGTGGCTTCCTGAATGGCGCTGATCACAATTGAGTGGAGCTGATCCGAAGTCAAAACAAAAACAGCATCTGTCAAAGGTGGTTCGATTTGATCCGATCCAATAAGATCGGATTGGCTCCGGTCCGATCTGACTGGAGCAAAGCTATTTATTTGCGTGGTATCCACTACTTCCATAAGGTATCACTTCCCTTCTCGGGATCCTGTCAGGGTGCTTGGAACACCCTGGCCGGAAACAAATTTTATTACAACTATTATTCTGGTGGATTATTTCAAATTATTATAAAGCTATGCCTAGCAAGTGCTATATCCTGGTGCATGTTATCTGCTATCTGTCATTGCACGTCACCAACGGCATTGACAGGGCGGGCCTCGGCTCGCTCTTCATGTTTCGATGGGAACATTGTTTTTCGTGAGATAGTCCCTAAGTGCTTCTTCTACGTCTTTGCCCATGCCGCGCATACTTCCATATTTATCAATTACATGTTTTCGTAGTGCGATAACCACAGGGTCCGGCACTTCAACGTTAATTTTGGCCATGTATAATGGCTAAGTCGCTATTCCTTTATAAACTTTATCGCATTGGCCTTTGAAAGGATAATCCTTAAATAGGATAAGTGGCTATTACTCATTGGTGACGTGCAATGATTGGAAAGAACATGCTAGAAGGCCGAACCGGCCCGGTAACGCAATCAGTAGCTGCGATCAAGAGCCTGCTTGCCTTTGTTGGAAGGGCTGCAGATCCCCTGCCCACCGATGTGACCTTAGATAACGGTCGCTTGGTGCTGATCCTGTCTAATAAGAAGGACGCATATTATACTACGACCGCGACAAAATGCAGTTGCCCCGCCGCGACATATCATCACGGCCCTTGCAAGCATCAACGAAAATTCTTTGCAGAAGTCAAGGCCACAACCAAGCCCACAGCTAGCGAACCATTGGTTAAGAGAGGCGGATTCAGGCCGGTGGACATGCTACCAAGCGAGGAGAAGGCGGCAAAGGCCTCCTCTCTTTCTGCTATCGATTGTCACGACACGCGAGATATTGATGTGGCTTATCACTCAATTCGCGAAGATAAGATAATGTGGGCGGCACTGGGGGAAGCGTGAAGATGCCCACCGCCATTAGGATCAAGCTCGCCGATCTCCTCATCATCCTGATGGAGGTGCGCCGCCCTTTAGATCCTGAGATCGAGAAAGATTTAGAGACCATCAAACAACACCTGCTGACATCGGGACCAGCCAGAACGCGAGATTTGGCGATGGAGCTCCACATGTCCTATGGTGCCGCCATACATCGGCTCAATCTGCTTAAAGACCGTGGACTAATCGTTGATCTCCCTGACCACAAGTATGGAGGGGCCACATAAGCGACTCGTGGAGGTGATCCTGGCCAATAAATGACTGAGCATTGGCCATCCCCTCACTCTTTTGTCAGAGAGTATCCCCATTTTTGCGGCTCCTGCGTTGGCTGGAATCGAATACTTTCGCTCCGCTTCCGTATAGGTTTAATATTTCCCGCGCGTAGTATATTATGGGAGAAAACATCAATATGCGGAGTAATGCGCACACCATAAAAATTATGATAAAGTTCGGAGCGAAACCCGAATAAACCCCGGATGAAATACAGGTATAATAAGGAAGAAGTTGCTACATAGTGGTTGTCAATGCTCTCGTGGACATGGCCACCTCGGTGGCCCGTGTGAGCAATAAAAAAGCTATCCAGCGTGGCGAGAACCGATTACTTTCGCGCCTGCACAATTAGCTATTTAAGCCGAAATTTCCATGTATATCTGTTGTTGATTGTGCGCTGGATAAGGAGAAATTGATGAGAATCGTCCATACTGATCGTCACCTTTATCATATACGGAGCAGTGACAATAACAAGAAGCATCAACTATATTAAATATTGAATCGCAGTGATGCTGAAAAGAAGTAATGAAAGAGCTAGAGCTGATCCTCGGAGCCTGCCAAGATTCAGAGGATCAGCCTAGGCACCTATGCTATACGTATACGTACATGTATAAGAAGTATACGTCAACCGTTAACGTGTATCGGTGCCCACAAACTTAGCTAGCTCTTTTAAGAGGTTAAAGCATGATGAAAGAGCTGGATAAATTAGATAAGGCACTGCTGGACCGTGTTAGTACGGTTCGGTGCTATTCTATCCGTGACTTGATCCGACCATTTCTTTTGCAAAGATCTGAGTCCGTGTTGCGTGAAAGAGTCCGGGCCTTGGAATTGAGAAAGTTGATCAGGTTAGAGCGGACCAAGCGGGAAATTCGATGCTCCCCCATTGATGAGTACCTATCAGGGGGGTGAGTGAGCTGAGCGCAAAGAAAACGAGAGGTGCAGAATTAAAGCAAATCGAGCGCCCTTCCATAGAGACCTCACCCGAGCCTGAGCTTATTGACCTATCATCATTACTCACGACCACACACGAAGCGGATTCACCGAAACTAAACGAGACAGGCCCCATAGAGCAGCCGGAAAAATGGTGGATTAACGAATTTGGCGAATCGGTTAAACAATACAAAGACGGCAGGCTTGAAGGTGAAATCAAGGGAACGAGCAAATATCGTCAACTCTGCGTCAAATTCCCGAGAGACACCACAAGTCTATGGCGGTCTGGCATTGGCGAGCGTATTAAGCCTACGCAAATAGCTTCATTGCTTACTCAGAACCCGACAGGTGGAACCAGGCCCGCAAGTACCTTCTTTTGGTGGAAGCAACCAGACGAAGGTTATTACATCGCTCAAGCCAAAAAGGGGCTAGCGGACTTTCTAGCCGAAACCAGAGAGAATTATTACATTGTTGAAGAGACATCGGAGCACCGATTCCGGTTTGTATGCCCGGATCATAGCCACGGCGGAACTTCGTTCAATTCATATCCGCTATATGTGGGACGTAAAGCGCAGTATCCCATGAACATTGGCCCCATCTCAATCTACATCAACCCGGCCAACGATCAAGCATCATGGATATGTCCCAAGTGCACTTATCTAAATTCCAAGAAATACCTCGGCGATGGCCACGCGGTTAAACATACTATCACACGCGAGTTAAGGGATGTATTGGCCAAAGATGGCATAATACCAGCCAAAGAATACAAGCACGCGGACCGTCTGGCAGAGACAGATAAATTATTAGAAGTTATCCGCAAGAACCCCGGCTCCAGCTTTTACGAGCTTGATCATCTAATGGGATGGGATAGCGACGGCAGAATTTCGGAGCGGATTATCAATCAACAGCTCAAAAACAAGGTTGATCTTAAGAAAGGCCGAAAGGGGCAGAAAGGATATAAGGTGCATATTAAGAAATGAATAAATTTATTGCTATTTATATAAGAATCGCTATGTATGGACGCATTTATCCGAAGATTACCCCCCTTTTACCCAATAGGTATTAGTGGAGAAGGGGAAACAGAGAACAGTTCGTTTTTGTGAGGTGTTATTATGCAACCATTAGGGATGAGATTGTTAATCCAAAGAGAACGAGATGAAGATTTTACGTTTGTGGTCCCTAGGTGGATAGGTGACCGGCTTGGAGATCTACTGTTAATGCAGTATGACGGCGATATGCTGACGATCTCACCCGCAGGTGAAATTGAATAACATTTTTATTTATTATCTTGAATAGAATCCATGAATACGGTTAGCATCACCGAAATGATGCAAGGCACGCCACGAACGTGCCGAAGCACAACTTAGGAAATAGATTTCCATGGAATATACCGATACACCGACATATAAGCCTATTGCTTATAATCCATTCGAACAGTACTACAAACAAGTTTCTAGAGTATTCGTAAAAGGAGACAACAGAGCGATAACAGGCGAAGTAATTAGAATCTCTGAGAAGTACTTAACTTTAGAACATTTGGATAGAAGAACAACCCTTGTTAAAATCGAGGACATCTCCAGCATATCCATAATCACACCTCGGGCGGGGATCTAATGGCTAAACAAGCAACGCTTCACGATGCCGGTATTTTCCGGGCCGATGTCTTGCAAGCCATGAACCAAGTGCTATCTGCTCAAAGAGACCTATCAGATCGGCTTTTCGTTTTAGAATCGTTGCTGGAAGCCGCGACGGATGAGGCTTGAAGCATGGATCAATCTTTCGTGCGAGCCCTGCAGAAGATCGCCGCCCAGCTCAGAACGCCAAGCTTCCGATTTGTGCCCATCCTCAATGGCCGCAAGAAGCCCGAGGGCAAGCGCTGGAGCACGGAGGCAAATTATCCTTATGATCATGCAGTGATGGCCGGCTACCTGGCGGAAGGCCATAACTATGGCGTGCTCACCGGCATAGGTGCCCTTGTGGTCTTAGACGTTGATGATATTGCCAGGCTTGAGGCTCTTGGAATAATCAAGGAGCTGCCTGAGACCTTCACAGTGAAGACCGGGCGAGGTG
>Ga0172381_10005426_pt1 | contig 12938 bp, 15 predicted proteins | sample Leawel6488metaG_FD_119754 | JGI IMG/M metagenome (GOLD analysis project Ga0172381, IMG submission 119754) | Leachate microbial communities from a municipal landfill in Southern Ontario, Canada - Leachate well 64-88 metaG | ecosystem: Engineered > Solid waste > Landfill > Unclassified | place...
CGAAATGGGTCAGGTCCTGATCGAAGCAGCCCTAAACATTTGTCGAGATGCTTACCGGGTAGCAGAGCCGAGGAAGAATAGAGTCAACTTACTGGTTCTTATGAGCTATCACTCGGTCTACTTATTTTAAGAAATTTTATTAACTTTTTAAAGGGCTAACATACAAATATCTCTTTCTTCAAAAAGTTAATAAACCAATTACTACTTTTTTAAAGAAGAAAGATGAATTTCAAAAAAAGTTTTTTTCCAAGAAATAAAAAAGGGCAGTTCTTTTTAATTGCAGCGATAATAATAATAACCGTTACTGTAGGAATTATCACAGTATCAAATTATACTGAAGAGAAAGATTCTGTAAGACTTTACGATCTAAAAGAGGAGTTAGGAATTGAAAGCCAAGAGGTCCTTGACCATGGGACATATGCTCAATTAAATGAGACAGAGATGAAAGAATTAATGGAAGGTTTTATAGAAAATTATGTAGGGTATATTGGAGATACAGGTAATCTATATTTTGTCTTTGGTAATTTTAATAAAATTCACTTTGTGGGTTACCAAAAAAGTGGAGAAGAAGATGTATGTATAAAATTGTCTGGGAGTGAAGACTGTGTTTCAATAGAAGAGAGTAGTTTAAGTGGAATTACTCAAACAATTCCTTCTTTAAGCCTAGAAGGAATAAGTATTGTTACAATTATCTTAGGAAATTCAAATGAATATACATTCAAACTTAAAGAAGGAGAAAATTTCTATTTTGTAATCTGGCAAAAAACTCTTGGAGGAGAAAAGATTGTTATCACAAGCGATGACCTTAATGAATAAAAAGGGGGTTAGTATGATTATTGGATATGTTCTCTTAATCGTAGTTTCAATTGTGATGAGTGTTTTAGTTTATAACTGGATAAAGACCTATGTTCCTTCAGAATCACCTCAGTGTGATGAAGGGGCTTCTCTTTTTATCCAAGAGATAGATTATGATTGTGATAATTCTATTTTAAATATAACTTTAAAAAATAATGGGAAGTTTAGTATTCATGGATTTTATATTCGTGTATCAAATAAGACTGAAGATGAACTTCCTGCAATTGATATCTCTCAGAATGTAATTAAGGGAGGAGTCATCTCTATTAATGCAGTAGTTTTTTCAGAGAATATAGAAAATTCGTTGACCCCTCAAGAAGGAAAAAATGTTATTGCAGTTTCATTTAATGTTAGCAATTTAGGACAACTTTCAAAATTAGATATAATACCAATCCGTGTTCAAGAGATAAATAATAAAAAAAGAAGAGTAAGTTGTAGTAATGCAATAATAAGAGAAAATTTAGAATGTGGAGTGGGAAGTTAAGAAAATCCTGCAAAGTCCTGTTTATAATTATTAAAATAGGGAACAACAAGTGGAGTTTATTATATAGAGTATATTAATAACCCTGCCCCCCAAGTATACTGTGAAATGGATTTCCAAGGGAAGAGGAACACTATTAGATGATTTTGTCTCAACTATTGATAAAGGAAATTCAGTGAATGGTTATCCTTTAAGTGAAGTGTTAATCAATTTAAATACCCTTTATCTAAGCAAGGGGGAAGCAGAATTAACAGTTATAACCCTCTACTTATATAAGAAAGCCGGGTTGGTTGCAAATGTTTTATAGTAGTACTCTTCAGGGATCTCTTTATAAAAAATTACCAAATGGATTTGATGAAGGTTATGTAAACTAGGGGGGAGTATACTTTAGAGAAAGCAAAATTATTTATCAATGAAACAACGTCCAAGAAATTCCTGCTAATTTTGGTAATAAAAATTACGTAAGAAGTTATAACCTTGGAGAGAGTGTAGGTTTTTTATAAGACAGGATTGTCTGGGTTGGGGAAATTTAGGTAAGATAAACAAAGAATTTAAAAGTATCAAAAACATAAAAATAAAATGATAAGGAGGATGAATATAAAAAAGAGTAAGAAATTTCATCTTGCTAATATAAATAATCAAAGAGGACTTTCTCCTATTGTAACAACTCTTCTTTTAGTCGCTTTAACAATTGGGATAATTATGATAATTTTCTTTTGGTTTAAAGGGATGGTATTAGAAGGAATTTTAAAGTTTGGAAGAAATATTGAACTCACCTGTGAAGATATAGATTGGGAAGTAGAATACTCTTCAAGTTCAAAGATTCTTACAATAGTAAATAATGGAGAGATTCCAATTTTTGCAATAGATATAAAAATTGAAGGCGATGGTAATCACAAAATAAAAAGGATTAATGAACTTAATGTTGGAGATAGTTGGCCTAAGAATGGATTAAATGGAGGAGGAACTTTTAGTGGAGATGTAGATGAAGATATTGAGAACGCAGAGAAAATTATTGTTTATCCTATCTTAGTTGGAGAAACACCATCGGGACAACAGAAAGTACATGTTTGCGAAGGACAATATGGAAAAGAAATTGATGTTTAATTATTCTAAAAGAGGGTTGTCTGAAGTTGTAACAACTGTAATTATAATTGCGGTAAGTATTGTAGCAGTAGTTATGGTGTGGGGTTTTATAAGTGGATTTATTAATGAACAAATTAAGGATAGTCAATCATGTTTTGGAAATTATAATAAAGTAAATTTAAATAAAATGTATACATGCTATGAGCCTTTAATGAATGGAGGATATAAATTTAGGTTTTCTATAAGTATTGGAGATATTGAAGTTGATAAGTTAATTGTTTATGTTTATTCAAATAGTTCAGTTAAAAGTTACACATTAACGAATGAAATACAAACAACTGAAGGTTTAAGTTTATATCCTTCTGGAGAAAGTGAAGTTGTTCTTCCACAAAAAAATTCAGGAATAACTTATCAGGCAACAGGATTTGTTGATAAGATAGATTCAATTTCCATTGCACCGGTTATCGGAGGAAGCCAGTGTGAAGTCTCAGATTCTTATTCAGAAATTGATAATTGTTATTCAATCATAGAATAAGAATTAATTAATTATTTAAATTGAATTTTATTAATAATCTAATGATAAAAAAGGGGAATAAGTCAGGACAAGTGTGGATAGAGACAGTTATTTACACACTGATTGCACTCACAATGATAGGACTTGTGTTATCTTTTGCAAAACCAAAAATTTTAGAAATACAAGACCAAGCAGTGATAAAACAATCTTTAGAATTATTAAAAAAAATAGATTCCACTTTGTTATCAATGGGTTGTGTAGGTAATCAAAGATTTCAAGAGATATCAATACAAAAAGGAGATTTAAAAATAGACGGAGAAAATGAAAAAATAATTTTTGAAATGAAAAGTCAATGTGTATATAGTGAGCCAGATATAAATATCTCAGATGGAAGCGTAACTATCATTACAACGAAAGTTGCAGATTATTATTTAGTTACATTAACTTTAAATTATAAAGATGTTTATGATATTCAGTTTCAGGGAGAAGATAAAATGAAAACTTTGACGGCTTCGTCTATGTCTTATAGTATAACTATCTTAAATAATGGAGAACAAATAGAAGGAGGAAGTCCTGTTATTGATTTTTCACTTAGATAAATAAAATGGTAAAAGAAAAAAATATCCCAAAGATTGTCCAGAATGTTGAGGACTATGAAAAAATAAATATAAACTTTCATCCGAATATTCCTCCATTAGAAAAAATAAAAGATAAAACAAAAATAAATGTTAGATATTGTCTAATCTCTCCATTCGCATTCGTGCATATCTATTGGGATGATAAGATTTCAGAATTAATTTATAAAATTGAAGAACCTATTCTCAGTGAAGAAGAATCTTCACTGCGAGAACAGATAACTTTTGCTGTTCGGAATGTGATAAACTTTGAAAATGTCATTGATAAAAGCGAAGACGCTTTGTTAGAGTATATTGATAAAAGATTAAAAATTCTCTCAGCTGAATTTGGAATAAACATGTCTTATGAATCTTACAAAAAAATATATTATTATCTATGCCGTGATTTTATAGGATTTAATGAAATTGATCCTCTTCTTAGAGATTATTTTGTTGAGGATATAGAATGTAACGGTGTCAACAGCCCGATTTATTTAATTCATAGAGTATATAGAAATATCAAAACAAGTATTATATTTAAGAGTATGGAAGAGATGGAAAGCCTTGTTGAAAAACTTGCACAGAGATGTGGTAAACATATTTCTTATGCAGATCCTATCTTAGACGGAACACTTCCTGACGGGTCAAGAATTAATGCAACTTATACTCCTGATATCACAAGCAAAGGTCCAACATTTACAATAAGAAAATTTACTAAAACTCCATGGACCCCAATTCAACTAATCTCTTTTAGGACACTCAGTCCAGAAATGCTAGCATATCTATGGATGCTTGTCCAATATAAAATGAATATCCTTGTTACAGGAGGAACTGCTTCTGGAAAAACAAGTCTGCTAAATGCAGTTGCATTTTTTATTCCCCCAGAAGCGAGAGTTGTTTCAATTGAAGATACAAGGGAATTAAATCTACCTAGAGAAAACTGGCTTCCAAGTGTTGTAAGAAGTTCTGCTGGGGGAAAAAAAGAAAATGAGATTAGTTTATTTACCTTGTTAAAAAGTTCATTTAGACAAGCACCAGACTATGTAATTGTAGGGGAAGTAAGAGGAAAAGAAGCTTTTGTATTATTTCAAGGTATGGCTTCAGGACACTCTTCAATAAGCACAATGCATTCAGATTCTGTTGATACTCTAATTAAAAGGTTAGAAACTCCTCCAATTGAACTATCACCCACTTTGTTAAATGTCCTTGATGCAGTATGTATAATGACCCATGCAATTGTAAATAAAGAAGAAACAAGAAAACTGAGGGAAATTGTTGAAATTGTAAATGTAGACTCTGAAGGAACTGCGACAGTAAATACTCCATTTACATGGAATGCAGCAGATGACAGATTTTATTTTAAAAGGGGAAGCAAAGTTTTTGAAAAGATTTCAAAGAGATACGGAATAACTTTAAAAGAATTAGAAGTAGAATTCCGAAGAAGAGTACAGTTAATTTATAACCTTTATCTGAAAAAAAAATTAAATTATGAAGATGTTCAGGAAATTGTGAATAGATATTACAAACATCCAGATGAAGTTATGAAAGAATTTGGGGTTGTCTATTAATTCAAAATATTTAATAATCTAAAAAAGTTTCTTAATTAATGAAAAAAGAGGATGGTTTATTCTTAAAGCAACTTATTAATTCATTAAGTGAACACTATGAGAAACTGGAAAAATCATATATAAAAAAAGATGCAGGTAGTTTAGATGCAACAAAAAAAACGATGATGAAAATCCAGCAGGGAATTTCAGAGATACTTAAATGAATGAAATTAAGAAAGTAAAAGAAAGTATTGAAAGAGAAAAAAAAATAATCAGAGAAATTAATTTATTTTTTTCTGATTTAATAAATGCAGAAGAGGGAGAAAGAAAAATGGTTCAAACTCAGATAAAAAAATTAAAAGACTATCTTCGTGAAGAGAATAATTCCCTTCCAAAGATGTTAAATAGTATAAGACTAGATAATGAATCGGAAAAAATTTTACCTGTTGAAGAAAAATTAATTACAAAAAAAGAAAAAATTAAATCAAGACCAAGAAAATATAGGGGAGAAAAAATATCTGAATTTGATAGAAATGTATTAAAAAGATTAAAAAGAAAAGAGGAAGAAAAAAAAGAAAAGAAGGAAGAGAAACCAAGCAGTTATATTAAGACAGCAAATAAATTATTCTCATCAAGAGTAATGAATTTTATGAAAAAAAGGAGATTTGTTACATTAGAAAAAGATTTAATTAAATCAAATTTAGGATACACTCCTGTGACATATGTATCAATTACTTTTATGACCGTTGTTATATCTATGATATTTTCCCTTTTCATATTTATTTTTTTACTCTTCTTTGATCTCACATCTGGAACAGGGTTTGTTTTTACATTAGAAGGCATATTTACAAAGATTATGCAAACAATTTGGATTCTTTTTATAATCCCTGCTGGAACAATTTTATTTATGGTATTTTATCCTTCAATGGAAAGGAAATCTTTAGAAGCTAAGATAGATCAAGAACTTCCTTTTGCAACAATTCATATGGCAGCGGTTTCAGGTTCGAGAATAGAACCAACAAAAATATTTCAAATTGTGATCATGACAAAGGAGTATATTAATTTAGAAAAAGAGTTTAATAAATTATTGAATGAAATAAATGTGTATGGTTATGATCTTGTTACAGCACTTAAGGACTCTGCAATAAATTCTCCAAGTCAAAAACTATCTGATTTATTTAATGGACTTGCTACAACAATAACTTCTGGTGGAGATTTGTATGATTTTTTTAATAAAAGAGCACAAACACTATTATTTGATTATCGTTTGGATAAAGAAAAACAAACTAAATCTGCAGAGACATTTATGGATATTTATATCAGCGTTGTAATTGCTGCTCCGATGATTCTTATGTTATTATTAATAATGATGAAAATAAGTGGATTAGGAATTGCTCTTACAACATCAATGCTCACGTTTATGGTAGTTGGGGGAGTTTCTCTAGTAAATATTGCATTTTTAGTATTTCTTCAGATAAAACAACAATCAGGGGGAGTTGCATAATGGAGTTAAAAAAAATCCATTTCATAGGAATTGCTATTGGAGTCTTTATTTTAGGAATCTCTCTCTTTTTTATGAAAACTACATTATTCTTTTTTATTCTTTGGTTTGGGGTGATGGTGAGTACAATTCCATTTGTATGGACAACAATTCAACAAACAAAAGCAGAAAGTGAGAAAGAAGAACTATTCTTAGAATTTACTAGAAATCTTGTTGAAAGTGTAAGGACAGGAACCCCTATAAGTAAAAGTATTATTAATATGAAGAAGAAACCTTTTGGAGTTTTAAGTCAACATATTGAAAAATTAGGAAATCAAATTTCTTTAGGGATTCCTCTAAAAGATGCATTAGAAATTTTTGCAGAAGATGTAAATAATAAAACCGTCACAAGAACAATTACATTAATTGGGCAAGCAGAAAAATCAGGGGGAACAATTGGAGAAATTTTAGAATCAGTTGCAAAGGCAGTAAATATGTCAGATAAGTTAAAAAAAGAAAGGAAAGCAACAATTTCTACTTTAGTTGTTCAAGGATATATTATCTTCTTTGTTTTTTTAATTATTGTCACAGTTATGCAATATTATATAATCCCCATGATATCAGGAATAGCTAATGTAAATACTTTAGGGTCATCAGGAGGAGCAATGAATCCTTCTTCAATTGCTGGAGGAATATCCTCATCTGGTTTAGGAAACAGTGACAATTTAGATGTTTCACAATCTTTCTTATATCTCTTAATAATCCAAGGGATTTTTAGTGGGCTTACAATAGGAAAACTTTCTGAAGGAAGTCTTAGAACTGGAATTAAACACTCTTTCGCATTAGTTGCTCTAGCCTTCCTTATTTCTACTGCTGCAAATATTTTATTTGGATAGGGGATATTTATTTCACATTGAAGTGTTAAGCAAAGATATCAAAATCAGAATTTTAGGTTTACCGACGATAGGAGGCAGTAAAAAAATTTTGGCTAAAACATCGGGCTTAAGGGAAGTTCTTCTGACCTCGAGACTGGAGCGGAACCTCGCAGGCTCGAGCTGGAAGAAGAATTTGGGCGTAGCGGAGAGCAACGGAGCGGAGTTTTAATCTGCTGTTCAACTCTTGCGAATACTTGGAGCAACGAGGAATAACTGCAAGTGGTTTTTGCGAAGCAAAAAATTCCGAAGAGTAAGTGCAGATTTGTGGATGGCGGGAACGCCAGTAAATCCCAATAAATAAAGAAGGTTTGCCGATTTTTGATTCTTTTTTTTAAAAAGAAGTTTGAGATGGGGCTTTTGCCTTCTTTTTCTAAAAGAAGTGCTTTAGTTAATGTTATAAATGTTTGGTTCATAATTTTAGAATAATGAAATTAAGTTTAGTTATTCCAACATACAACGAAAAAGAGAACATTCAAAAACTTATTAAAAAAATTCAAGAAGAATTTAATGAAAATAAGATAAATGGAGAAATAATTATAGTTGATGATAATTCGCCAGACGGAACAGGTAAAATTTTAGAAGATTTGAAAAAGAAACAAAAAAATCTTAAAGTGGTTCATAGAAGCGGAAAACTTGGGCTTTCTTCGGCAGTTTTAGAAGGTTGGAAAATTGCAGACGGCGAAGTTTTGGGAGTTATGGATGCAGATTTAAGTCATCCCCCAGAAAAGATAAAAGAACTTTTTAGGGTAATAGAAAAAGGCGAAGCCGATTTTACAATTGGAAGTAGATACATTAAAGGCGGAAAAATTGAAGGCTGGAATTTGAAAAGAAAATTAATGTCTAAAACTGCGACACTTTTATCAAGAATTTATACAAAAGTTAAAGACCCAATGACAGGCTATTTTATGATTAAGAAAGGAGTCATAAAAAATGTTAATTTAAACCCAAGGGGATTTAAGATTTTGTTGGAAGTGATTATTAAAGGGAAATATCAAAATATAAAAGAAATTCCAATAACTTTTATTAATCGTGTTGAAGGGAAAAGCAAAGCAGGAGCAAAAGAGATTTTTTATTATCTTGAAAATTTAGCAGGATATTTGCCTCATAAGAAAAATGTGATTAAAGAGTTTATTAAATTTGGGGTTGTCGGTGGAATTGGAACTTTAATCAATATCGCAATATTATATTTATTGACTGAAAAAGTGGGAGTTTATTATTTGATTTCTGCAATTTTTTCTTTTATTGTTGCTATGTCTAGCAATTTTATTTTAAATAAGATTTGGACTTTCAAAGAAAATGTAAAATTGGGAATCAAAAAAAAATATCTACAATTTGGTTTAGTTAGTGTTTCAGCCCTTTTAGTAAATTTATTTTTCCTTTACATTTTCACAGAAGTTTTAGGAATTTATTATATAATCTCTCAAATTTTAGCTATTGGAATTGCTTTAATAATAAATTTTATAGGGAATAAAATATGGACATTCAGCAAATAATAAAAAAACATAAATGGTTAATTGTTATTTTTGTAATAGCTCTTTTAGTTAGAATTGCTTTTGTTTTTTCTACTCCTGTGCAAATTTGGGACGAAACAGTCTATGCAAATTTAGGTTATGATTTAAGCAATAATCCATTAGATTATTCTGTTGCAAATAATGGTTGGAGTGATTTTATTCCTCAAAGTGAAGGATTTTATGGCTGGCCCAATATAGGTTTTAGAGCCCCATTATTGTCTTATCTCTTAATGCCCCTTTATCTTTTCCAATTAGGTTTTTTAGTAATCTTTTTTATAGCAATAATCGGGGCTTTATCTGTTTGTTTAGTCTATCTTATTGGAAAAAAGTTGTTTAATGAAAAGGTTGCCCTTTATTCTGCTATTTTATTTTCATTAATCCCTCTTCATGTTGTTTATAGTGCAAAAATCTTAACTGGTGTTTTATTTACATTTTTTGTATTATTAACTTTCTTTAGTTTTTGGAAAGGATACGAAGAAGGAAACAAAAAACATAAAGTTTTATTTGGAGTTTTTTTGGCTTTGGCTCTTTTATCAAGATATACTGCTTTATGGATTATGCCTATTTTTCTCTTGTATTTTTTAGCAAGAGATAAATCTCTTAAATTTCTAAAAGATAAATATTTGTGGTATTCGATTTTGGCTTTTTTTGGAACCTTAATTCCTTGGTTTATTTACGGAATTTTTGAATACGGCAATCCAATTGGAGCATTTATCCATGGAGCAAAAGCATCTGCATATTGGGGTGGACTTCAATCTTGGACTTTCTTTTTTGAATATTGGTGGCAGATGTTTTCAATAATTGGAATTATTTTTGTGATTGCCTTAATTTACATTTTATACAAAAAAGATTTTTTAAAAAATGAAGTTTATCTATTGTTAATTTGGTTTGCTTTCTTTTTAGGAATGGCAATTTATATGCCCCATAAAGAAGATAGATTTATCTTAGCAATTGTGCCAACAATTGCCTTAATTTCTGGATATTTTATAGACAAAATTAAAAAATATAAAAATTTAATTTTAATTGGGCTTATACTTATAACCTTATTTTCTTTATCATCTCAATTTTATACAACCTACAATAATTCTTATACAGACACAAATAAATGTTTTTTAGAAAGCATGGATTTTTTAAAAAATAATGCTGAAAAAAACTCAGTAATTATTACAGATGAATCTTCTGTAATTTATTATTATACAAAATTAGAAACACATTTTTATCCTAATCCGTGGAATTATGATACTTTGAAAAATTGGGCAAAAAATGATTATTCAAATTATCAAGTTTATGTTCTCTTTGGAGATTATATCATAAAACCTGATGGAGAGTCTGAAAAGATAAAAACAGATTTAGAAGAAAATTCTAAAAAAATATGGGAATGTTCAAAAGAAAACGGATATTCCGCAGTTTATGAAATCTCGGCGTAGCCGACAATCTGTTTTCGTAGAAAACCGCGAGTCTCTTGGGGGCGGAAAAAATTTAATTATAAATTTCAAAATCAAAGATTTTGACTAATTGTGCGAAGCACGAAAGCACACCCCTCCTAACAGGGGCGGGTGGTCGTGGGTTTTAAAATGTCCTCTTTACTAACTTTTTTACTCTTTAGTTTTGGCTCACGATTGAGTTGAACCATCAGGATTAAGAGAAGTTCGGTTTTGAGGCAACCCACAAAACCGAATTTGGATGGAGAAGTCTGCAAGACTTCGTAATCTCTTAATCGCTGTTAGTTTCGTCTGACCAAAGGGAAGACCTAAAATTTAGTGCAACGTTCCGAAGGAAAATTTTAGAGTTTTGGAATCCGAGCGTTACAATTAATTTCTGCGAAGCAAGCTATATTTTTAGGAAGTGCCCACTCAATTTATTTCAGATTATTAATTCCTAAGTAGTAACATTACCAAAAGATTTATAAAGATGCTATTAATATCTAATAATATGGCAATCAGAAAAACTTTGACATCAATTGTATTGGCAGGAGCATTAGCATTAGGTGGAACTGGATGCTCAAATAAACCAGACGAATTGTTGTATGATGGAGAAATTGATGGTCAAAGAATTGTATATTTTAATGGAGATATTAATTCTCCAGATAGGATGGAAATTTATTCCAATGGTCAATTACAAAAAGTTATTGAAGATTATGACGAAAATGGAGAGATTGGAAATTTGGCTAAGGACAAATATATTTTGGTTTTAGGAGAAGACAAACAAATAACTTATGCTAGGGATTTTATTGTTGATGAAAATGGAGTTAAATTTCAAGGAAATGATGAAGTTTCAAAAAAAGCGCTTGAAATTGGACAACAAAGATTACAAGATGCAACAACAATCTATCAAGATTTGAAAACCAAAATATATCAAAAATTGGAAGAAAATCTGAAATAAATTAATTCTTCTTGACGAAGTCAAGACTATTTGTCCGTAGGACGTGGGCACTTCTTTTTTCTAAATAGCTCGGATTTCAAAATTGAAACTAACATCGGAATTTAACGAAGTCGCCGAAGGCGATTTGGGAAAAATGCGAGCCGAGTGATTTTCCTGTTAATGCCTGTTATCTGTCCCGAACGAAGTGAGAGCGCAGCGGGGCAAAATCCTGAAAGGATTTTGAGTTCAAATTCTGTGCCGTTACTTAGACTTAAACTCGGAACTCAAAATAGAATACATTAAATCATCCATCCATTTACCATCTTTTAAAGTCGTCTTCCTCATCCGACCTTCATATTGAAAGCCTGATTTTTCCAATAACTTGGCAGAAGAAATATTGGGATGGAAAACTTTTGCATAAATTCTGATTAGTTTAAGTTTTTTGAAGCCGAAATTGAGAAGTAATTTTATTGCTTCTTTCATTATTTTTCTTCCCCAATATTTTTTTCCTAACCAATATCCAATTTCGGCGTTTTTATTATCATAATCAACTTTCATTAAACTAATCATCCCAATTATTTCTTTAGTTTCTTTTAGTTCAATGCCAAGTTCAAAGGCTTTCTTTTTATTCAATTTTTGGTGCGTCTTTCTAATAAAACCATAAGCACCACCTAATTTGTAAGGATGAGGAAGTGTAGTATATTTTGCAATTAGTATATCATTTGCATTTTGGTAAATGGATGGTGCATCTGATTTCTTTAATTTTCTAAGATTTATTTGTTCACCTTCTATTTTGAGTTCCATATTTTATTAAGAGTTTAATTGATTAAAAAAGCTTTCTATCTTTAGGCGCAGAATTTGAATTACAGATAACATCGGGGATAAGGAAAGTTTTTCGGAATGAAATGGAGAAAAATTTGGGAGAGAAGGGTGCAACCCTTCGAACTCTTTATCCCCTGTTATACGCCCCGACGAGCAAAGCGAGGAGAGTGCAACGGGGTCGGAGCGAAGCGGAGAAGTTACTTTTTCACCCGATACGAATAAAAACTAAAATCTTCTTGAAAACCAAATTTCTCAAAAAGTGATTTTGATTCTCCATTAAATTTCCAAATTTTGCAAGTAAGCAAATCTATATTATTATTTTTTGCAAACAAAACACATTCAGAAATTAGTTTTGTTGCTATGCCTTGTTTTCGAAAATCCTCTAAAACAATTAAATCATCCACATATAATTCTTTTTTGAAAGAATAAAAATCAGGACAATCTTTTATTTCACATCTAATAAAACCAGCAATTTTATTATCTAAAATTGCAACAAATCCTTCCTGATTTTTATCTTGAGAAAGTTCTTCCAAATATTCTTGAGGATTTAATTGTGCTAAATTATCTTTACTAACTAAATCAGAATTTGAGGAGTGAGAAAACCACATTTCAGGCAAAAAATTGCTTACTTGCTTAAAATCACTTTTTGCTATTGGGCGAATTTGAAATTCCATAATGAAAGAAGATTTTACTAATTTATATAACTTAGGGTGAAAAAGTAATTGCGTATAA
>Ga0172381_10005427_pt1 | contig 12938 bp, 10 predicted proteins | sample Leawel6488metaG_FD_119754 | JGI IMG/M metagenome (GOLD analysis project Ga0172381, IMG submission 119754) | Leachate microbial communities from a municipal landfill in Southern Ontario, Canada - Leachate well 64-88 metaG | ecosystem: Engineered > Solid waste > Landfill > Unclassified | place...
AAAATCAACATTGTTGAAATTAACAAAAACAGAAATTTATTTTTAAATATAGCCACCTTTAACCCCTCACAAAACCCTTATTTGTAAATTTGAAACAAATTTATAAATTGACAATTTTGGGCTTTATAAAGCTTTCTATAGAAAAGGCTAATTTATAATGTTATTAAGCTTTTAGACCAACCAGTATTAGTACAAGTGTATTTGGTTGTAGAAATCATTATTGGTTCGGATACGGTAGTTCTTATATTACTTGAAGTCCAACCCGCAGGATTGGATTCTCCATCAGATTTACAATATAAAAACGCGGTTGATGATTGAACAAACAAAACTTTAGTGTTTTTCATTATGCGACTTAATATTGATTCTTCAATATATCCATTATTACAAATTTGAGTTCCGTCATAAATGTATGTTCCAGTTAAACAACATTTTGTTGGTCCTGGTTCTGAAGCCATAACTGAGTTAAAAAATTTATTGTAAAATGGTTCAACTAAATTGATAGCAGGGTTACTTAAACTTCCTGATTGTTTACAATAACAAGCATATTTATCATTTGTATAATCCTCTAAAGCGTTGCAATCAGATTTACAAGCAACATCTCCTTTGCAAACAAATTTTGTTAAAATATAATTTGAATCATAGTATTGATTTGCAGTAGTTATTTTACAAATATTATCTTTGTTACAAGAACATTGATCCAATTCATGATATGTACAACCACCTGCACCATTACATCTCGCATTACAATTGAAAACTCCACCGTTATCTTTAACAATAAATGGCGAAATTGTTCGTATTTTTGATGTTTGCAAATCATCACAAAAACCAGCTTCGACTAACTCCCTCTTTCCTTCAGGATACCAACCGATAATTTTTTCAAAAGAATCTCCTTCATCATAATTTTTACAATCTGTTGGAACAACCATATTATTTTGACATTTACTGAAATCTGTAACTAAAGGTCCTTGACATCTAGCAAATTGAGAATCAGTTGAATAATCATTACATGTTTTGCTTTGTGTTAAACTAAATCCTACATCTCCTGAACAAATATTTCCTCTATTTCCTGAACAATTTTGTTCATAATTTAAAGTAAAAATATCATTCATTCTAAGTTCATTAAATGATCCAAATTCAGACTCTACAATTTCTCGGTTAGAAACATTTCCATCATCAGAAGTTTCAGTTAAAGCTAAATTTAATGGGTAAAATTCAATCGGATTTTCATTTATATCAAAAGGATAACACATAGTTGAAGTTGTTTCATAACATTGTGTATCTTCATCTTCAAAAGTTCCTCCAAAATAATGTTCCTTAGAATCTTTATCGCTACCACCGATTTCTATCGGCGCACAACAAACATTTTTAAAATCAACAACTCCATTATAAGGATAAGCTTCGAAAGCATCATTATAATTATGTGGTAAACATTGTGCGACATTAACAAGTTTTTCATCAGGAAGAGAAGCAAGTAGATCTCCACCAATAACTTGTTGAACGATTAATTGAATTGTGTGTTCTATAAACTTAACCCCATTAAAATCATTATTTTGAGAATCGAACCATTTGGTTCTATATGTATTTGTTAAAATATCTAACCAAGGAGTGTTTGAAGGACTTGGTTCAGTACCAGTTATATTTGGTAAAGACAAAAACATTAAATCAGAACCCGTAGCTTCAACACAATAACCAGCAAGACCTGCACAACTAGTTGTTTTTAAAACATCAAACTGTTCAATTTCAGTTAAATCAGAATATAAAAAATGAGATAAGTCTCCTCCTGCTAAAACAGAAGCTGTCGAAGAAGAACCATCTAAAATATAAACATCTTCAATAGATGCCCAAGAATCATTTACATCTTCATATAAATTTCTTGATTCTAAAACAGCTTCTGGATAATCGAAAATTAAAAATCGGATTATTTGATAATCCATTGCACCATGTTCATCTTTTACTGAAAGAATAACTTCTCTATATCCTGCGTCTGATTCAGAAGTTTGAATTTGTGAAGTTCCATTTTCAGGTGTAAATAAAGGATGACCCGTCCAATCATATGGTGCATCAGTCAAAGTCTCAACACAAGCACCATAACTTTCTAAAGTACATTGAGCACAACCAGGTTCACTTAATGCCCCACATGGTCCCCAACCATCTCCAACCTGTTTAACTCCTTTTGTAAAACAACAATCCGCATCAAAAACTTCATCGTAAGTTTCTTTCCAACCAGAATAATTAAATTTCATAGAATCATTATCAGGATCAACTGCTAAAGGTTCTAAGGTAATTAAATCTCCAACACGATATTGATAATCAATTAATTTTCCATTGAAAACAGTTGTTAAACCTCGTTGATGCATGTATTCTAAAATTGGTTTTCTTTGTTTTATTGCGAAAGAAAACGTTAAAGGTTTTCCATCCACAAGACTTGCTAAATCTCCAATTTTAATTATATCGTCATAAGGAGGAGTACAACCTGTAGAAGCACAAGGACTTCTTATGTGTTGAACAAAAAAGGATGGTCTGTAAAAAATATTTGAATCTGCTTTCCAATCTTCAAACACATTGAACAAGGGATTTTTTAAATGATGAGTAATTAAATCTTGTAAATAATAATATAATGTTTTTATGTTAACATCTAACTCGCCACTAAATTGTGCAACGGTTAAAATTGAACGGCCACCAACATCTACAAAAAAAGGATATTTCGCATAAACTAAAAGTCCGTCTGGATTTGTAAAAACTGCAGAAACATTTATTTCATCGCCTGTTTCCCGTATTGATGCACCCATTTCTTCATAAATTGAAAAATTAAAACATGAATTTAAATTATTTTTTATGTAAACAGATAGTTGTTCTTGTATGGAATCTGGTTTTGCATTTGTTGAATATGCACTAGGCATACACGTAAAAATTTCTCCCGCTAATTGAACATTTATTCCTTCCCTATCACAAAGTTTAACTAAATTATTTTCTCCCAAATATCCACTTGAATCAACAGATGGAAGTAAAGAAGCGCATCCTTTTCTCATAGAAAAAGGATATGAATTAAAACGAGAATGTAACTCAGATAAATATGTTCTATCTGCAGGATAAAATGATTGAGACTCAACATCAAAATTTCCAATTATTTCTGGAGAATAAAAATTTGGGCAATCAACATCATCACGAATACCGTAACTTACATTAAATGTTTTAAGATTAACATCTCCATTGGTAGAAATTTCATAATAAGAATATTCAAAATAATCTTCTCCCAATTCCAATTCATCTCTGTTAGTTAATCCTCCTTGATCAGTATAAATTACACCGCCTTGATTTCCTAAAAGCAACAACCCTTCACTCGCAACCCTTTGAATACAACTTTCCACATACCTATTTATAGAACGGGATTGAATAAACTCTCCCAGAGTTGTAGAAGCTTGATTTTGCAACTGTTTTTCATAAGCAGTTCTTGCTGAAGAGATAATTAAAGCAGTACTAAATAATAGAATCACACCTAAAATAACAAAAACAGTAACTTGTGCTTTACTCTGCATGCTACAAATATAGAGTAAATCCTATTTAAAAATAACTATTTAACGAATTACAAAAGAGGCATATGAAACACAGTTTTTGTAATCTCCGTTAACATCTCCCGACAAATAATTTTGTTCTAGGGAAATCTTTTTAGGATTTAACAAAGTAAAATAAAGCTTCATTGCAAAATAACCCGATACTGGAACCATTGATTTATCCACAGCTTCGAAGAAATTCTTTTCTTTATGTGATTTTATTGCATCAATCAAAGATTTGTCTATTTTAGCGATGTTTTGAGGAATTTCTTCTGTAAAAGGTACAAAATGGAAATTTCTACCGTACGAAGTTAAATTCGTTACAAAAATAAATAAAGCTTGTTTGTTTTGTTCTAAAAGAACTTCTTTAATATCTGCAGATAATTCTTTGTAATCAACATCATCACCAATAAGTAAAGGAACGATTTTTATTTTTTCTAAACGATTTTTATTTAAATGTTGAAGATAAGGTAATTGAACTTCAATAACGGATTCTTCTTTATGTATTTGTTCATCAACTTTAATATGTCCTTTAGAGACTAAATCTCTAACAAACTGTTGATCAACTCGAATTTCACCATGAGGCATTTGAAAAGTTTCTAAAGTAGTTCCTGATTTTAAAGATTTTTGTGGTTGTGCTATAATAATATATGTTGTAATACCTTCTCCTTGTTCAGCAAGATCTTTGTATGCCCAAGAAGCACATGGACCTGCCAAATCAATAGGTGCGTGAGGTACGATTATTGCCTTCACAGGAAGGTTCGCTTCAGGGGTAGCTAACTTTTCCATTTTAACTGGAATTGTGCCTGGACCGCGTTCATTTTCATAGGATTCTGTTATTTGTTTGTCTAGGGAAAGTACTCCATTTGAGTAATGTGTTTTATTTGCAATAGGTTCTCTCATTTTTAATCACTCTAGAATTAGTTGTTTTGTGTTAATAAATGTTTTTAATTTAGAAAAAAGAAATTATGGTCTTGACATATCTTCTTCAATAGTTATATCCTCGCCTGGTGGTGGAGCAACTTTAATTTTACAGTATTTTCCTTCATCTGATTCGAAACACTCTTCAGATGCGTCACAATCTTCATTGGAGTCACAAAAAAGCGCGCAATGATGGTTAAAACAACCCTCTTGATTTGTAGCAAATGTACTTGTATTACAATCATCATCTTCGTTACATTCTACACATTGACCATTTTCTTCATTACTGCAATAATCCATATCCGTGTTCAAAGAGAAACAATCCGGATTAGTCCTACAATAAAAAATACATTGATCATCAACACATTTTTCAACATCACCACAATCTGCTGAATTAATACATTCAACACATTCTCCAGTACCTGAAACCTCTGGTAAATTGGTACTGATTTGTTTACAAACTGGTCGCTCAGGAGTGTTCATAATACAATCGGGATTTCTTTCGCAACCACTTTCACAAACGTAATTATCCGTACAAAAATAATCTGGCCCGCAATCCACTGACTTAATACAATCAACACAAGCTTCGTTGAAACATATTTTAGGATCAACACAAACCCCACTTCCACAAAGTTCTTGACAAGCGTCAATATTTATAGTTCGATTATCATTACAACTTAATTCACCAGTAGTTAAAGGATTTAAATCTTCACAAGTTTGAACATTATTTAGATAAAGAGTATTTCCGTCATAACAACCATCATCGCATTCTTCGCCTAAATCAATTTGACAATTATCTGTTAAAATATTCGTAGTCCAATTTCCTGTGATTTCAGGATTAACCAATAAACTAGATGTTAATCTCTTCCAGTCGAAATCATTTTGATAACTATATTTTTTCAAATCATTTTGTTTTAGAACTAAAGAAATTAATTGAGTTCCGTCTGAACCATATGCATAATCCATTGCATAATCATTGTCGTTGTAATAATTTTCTGCAAGTTTTTGAACTTGAGTTCCAAATCCTTGGTATTCAACAGAGACAAAATACATATTTGGTCTAGGATTTATTGTTGAAGAAGCATCTTCTCGAGTTTCCATTAAAGCTTTAACATGTTTTTCACCAAACTTAGCTAAATACACTTTATCGAATTGAACAAAATTTTCTTGGAATGTTGGCATGTATGCAGCGTAATTTAAAATTCCGTCGCCTGCAGAATCTCCACCACCAAACCAACCGGTGAATAAACCTAAGAATGAATTCCATAATTCTTTAACGAATTCTCCAAAAGTATTTTGTTGCATCAAATCATATAAATTAGTGTCTGGGTCCAATGGCAGTTCTTCTGTATCCACGATAAACATAATATTTAATGAAGGATTGTAAGCAAATCTATAATCTGTTTCTGTATGTCCACAAGTTTGGAAAAATTGTGTTGGATTTATTGAAAATGCGCTTATTTTTTCACCAGCCTTATTGTTAGTACATGCAGTTTTTAAAGCTTCAATTTCATTTGAACCGAAGTCTTTTGAATTGTTTAAATCAGGAATTAATTTTTCCATGAAATATTGTGCATCTGTTTTTGTTGAATCTGTATTAGCTTCAGCATTAAAATTCAGACCTGTGACTGTGTAAATCTCATCATCTACTTTTAATCTCAAAACACACATTGAATTAATAATTGTATTCACATCTGAGTCTGATTTGAATGTTGCTATGTCTCCAGGTTCGTCACACATTATTTCAAAATCGTATTGTGTTCCATCCGTATTGAAAGTTAAATTGTACATTTTAGCTAAAAGTATTTTAGAAACTTCAACTTGATTTTTATTAATCCAGTTTTGTTCAAAACAAATGTAATCTCCAATAACATCGAACTCTTCTTTAGATTCTGAAACTAAAGCGTCTAATTGAGTTTCACCATCATATGAAATTTTGTAGGTAGAAGATAAATCTTGATTACAAGAATAAAATTCTCCGTTGTAAAACATAATCGAATTTAATGCCGGATCGTTGAATGAATATGAAACTGGTTTTCCACTTGGTATTGGAACTCCATGGAAACAACCTTGTTTTATGTCGGCATAATATTCTCCACCTTGTGGTTGTCCACGTTTATATTGTGTTACAGTATCGTCTCCACAACATTTTCTTCCAGTCCAATCGAAAGCAGCCTGAGCTTCACACGCATACCAGTATTTACCATAACCTTCAACATCAATAACATCTCTAAATGTGGACAAATTATCAAATCCAAAACTTCCATCAGGACCATCTAAATCTACAATCCATGAACCGAAATTTCCTGTACAGTAATAGTTCGGAGAATTATCTCCACCACTAAGCATAAATGAATCAAAAAGAGCCTCGTATTCTAAATCTTCAGTGGTAGAAACATCTAATTTTTTGATTTTATTCAGATTTAAATCGGTGCATTCGACTTTTAATTTACCTAAAGGTATAACTGCATGATGCCACCTCATAGAAGAATTACCGTTAATTAAATTAGGTAAAATTTTATATTGGCAAACACTATCTTCCGTATCATCCACATCATATATTTTTAAAATCATTTCTGAATCAACGAAGCTGTAAGCAACATCGAATTCTAAAAAATCAAATGAAGACCAATCTTCAAATTCATGCCTTACTCGTATATTCGTAGCCAAGGCAAATAAAGAATCGCTACTAGGTTTTACTTTAACTTTCCAAACATAATCTATTAAAATTTCAGGTATTGAAGAAGTAAATTGATCATAATTCATCAGAGAGTGCGTTGCACCCCCTTTGCCAAAATAATAATAATCTTGTTGTTTAGGTTGAGATGTAGCATCCATATAATAATTATAACAAGTTGTAAAATCATTACAACATTCACTTAATAAATTTAGATTTCCGTGATTATAACAAACAAAAGATTCTGGTTTATTTAATGTTTCAATTGAATATTCTTCCCAATTAATATTCCAATCTCCTCCAACACAACAATAACCAACATTCGGCGCATAATAATCATTTCCAGAACAAAAATAGGCTTCTTCATCATAATCATCATAATCTAACCACACACCATCCATTAAAGAACAAGTTAATTCATTTAAATCCGCATCCGAAATATAACCACAAATATTATTTCCAAATTGAGATTTTAAACCTTCCTCAACCATACAACAAACATTCGATTCACTTGTTGGTAAATAAGCTCCCATGTAACAATAGGTAGAAAATCCAAGTTTATCTTCACAAGAATTTCCTAAATATGTTTCTCCATCTATTGATAAATTTAGGGTTTCACAAGATTGAACAACAATTTGTTCTTGATTCAAACAATCATTTGTAGTTAAACCAGGACCAGTACATTTTTCTTTTTCTAAAAGTTGATCATTTAAAGAAGAACCATTTATTTCGGAAGTACATTCAGGATCAATAAATGGAAAAACATCACAAAAATAATCCAACGGATTTAATGTATCCAATGTTTGTGTTCCACTATTCAAATAACAATGAGAATTACAATATGTTTTAAATGCATTTAAAGTTGGTGTAGTAAAAGAAATTGGCATTAAAGCATTTGTGTCGTTATTAATTCCTGCAGGATCACATACATAAGGATTTTCAGATATATTTACACAAACTAAATTACCATGATCATCCGAATCATATTGAGTACATGTACTCCATTCAGATGAATCCCCATAACTAACAGCATTTAAGAATTCAACACAAGTATATCCGCCCATATTTGCAGGCAATGTAAAAGTTTCTCCTTCTTGGATTGGTGTTGCAAATGTAGGAATATTTTTTTCAGAAGCATTACAATAGAACCAGGTTTGTGAATTACTTATAAAATTAATCCCATTTGCATCATGTATCTTATATGCCACTTCATAATTCGCTGCATCCCACCAATTCCAATTAGCACTAGATAGCAAATATAATGCAGAATTTTTTTCATCTTTATTACAAAAATATCTTCCACCTTGAGAAACATAACCTAAATCGGTTGAAAATGTAGAAGCTAAATCGTTACCTAAATTCCATTCACAAATATTTATTTCTAAATAATTTGGCGAAACACATTCACTTTCGATAGAAATTGAATCAAATAAATTTATACTGCCACCATTACATATGCCTTCAGTTATTGTTGAATTATTTTCCCACACAGCACCATCGCACCCCAGCCTTGTACAAATTTCTCTAAATCGACTGGGCGTAATTTGAAGATTTTGTTGAACACTAGTTTCGAAGTCAATCCAATCAGTAATTTTTATATCTTCACAAGTTAAAGTTGCTTCACAAAATCCGGAAACAACATCATCACCGCAACAACCATCCGAACCATTCAATGCAACACTAGTTTCTAAAAAAGTTCCTTCCATACATGATTCTTCAAAATTTCCTGAACAACTACTTGCAGCATCTTGATACCAAGCCCCATTTATACACATAAGTTCAGAATTTTCACCTATAGTAAAAACTTGCCCATTTAAATCAGGAGTACAACAACGAGAACCAATCGGCAAGGAAGAATTATATTCATATCCGCTAACAACACAAAATTTTTCTTCTGCAGATATCCCGAATTCAGAAACAAATTCTTCATCAGACAATAAATGATTATATATTTTTAATTTATTTTCTTCAACAGCGGTTTTGATATCCGCTCCAAAATTATCAGTAGTAAGAGAATAACATGCAGAATATTGTGATGGTGAATCAAAATCTTGCCTTTGTATCCCAATCCATAAATATATTCCTTTATTTAAAAGAATTGAACCTCCGTGAGATGTAGTAACTTCATCAAAAGCATAATAGTCACTTTTATAATTATCATAACTATTCAATAAATGGTTTGTTTGAACATAATTTAAAAAATTTGTTTTGTTAAACCCAGATGTAAAACTATATGTATTTTGGTCGGATGTTAAATCCATCAAACTATATAATGAGAAACCAGAATTTCCATAACAAGTTCCACTTCCGGATGCACCCCTTCCACCCTTACTTCGATACGTTTTTGAAAAATTATATGTTCCTTCTTTAAATACATAAATTATTCCACCATACATTGCCAGTTTAGGAGCAGGTTCCTTGTTTGAAACATACCAACCAATTTCAGGAGTTAAACAATTCAGAGAATCTGTAAACTTAAAAAAATTGTCAAACGATCCTGCAGAATCTAATGTTATTAATTGTTCATTCATCCACGTAGAATTAAAATTTATTTGATCCTCATAATAATTTATATACCACCCTAAACGAACTAAACTTTCTTGGTTTGTATCTTTATCAGAATAATATGCAGGATCTCCATCAGTAGAACAAATTATGTTTCCATAAGTATTGACCGTAGCAGAAACACTTCCACTCATCAAAGAAACTAACAACAAGAACAGAAAAACAATTGAAAATAATTTACCTCTCACAAATACACCCTCAAAACACATTTATAAAATAGTTAATTTATAAACCTTACTATTAAAAAGAGAAAATAGCCATAATTCCATTTCAGAATTCTCGGAATCCATTCCGAATTTTCCTAAAACAAAACATTTATATAACAGTTGTAATAATTTTATTACATATGTTAAAAAAAGATAACAAAAACAAAATATTGGAAGTTTTCTTTAACAACCCCTTACCGAAAGGCATAGGCTTTCAATTAAGAGAAATAAGTAGGAAAATAGAGTTAGCCCCTAAATCTGTAAAGAATTACCTAGAAGAACTTGAAGAAAATAATTTAATCGTAAAAAAACCACATAGAATTCATGAATACCCTGTTTATTATGGAAATCAAGAAAACGATTATTTTAAATTGTTAAAAAAACTTGACACCATAAAAAACCTAAATGAATGTGGTCTTTTAGAGTTTATTGAAGATAGTTGTTTTCCAGAAACAATAATTTTGTTTGGTTCTGCATCCCGAGGAGAAGATACTGAAGATAGCGATATAGATTTATACGTACAATCTCCTCATAAAGATTTAAATTTAAAAAATTATGAACTTAAATTAAATAGGAAAATAAATTTATTTTTTGAAAAGAATTTTATGAAACTTAGTTCTGAATTAAAAAACAACATCCTTAACGGTCATAAATTAAGAGGTTATTTGAACGTAAAATGGTAGAAAATTTAATAAAAATATTTGCAGATAAAGAAAAAGCAAAATCCATGCTAAATATGATTGATACAACAATAGAAATGATTAATTGTTTAGATATAAATCGATTCACTTCAAATATGACTAAAGAATATTATGATGTTTTAAGAGAATTGCTCAGCACAATATTGCTTTTAGATGGATTTAAAATATATGGGGAAGAAGCACATAAAAAACTGATTGAATATATTCAAGAAAATTATAAAGAATTCAACGAATCTGAAATATATTTATTAAATGATTTAAGAATAAAAAGAAACAAAATTGCATATGATTGATTCTTCATTGAAAAAAATTACTTGGAAACTAAAATAATTAAAATAAATCGAATGATAAACAAAGCTAAAAAAATAATAGAACATAAATTAAAAAACTAAAGATTTTTTCTTTCCAAAATCCTAGAAAAAGCTTTCACATCACCGAGAGCCCGCATAGACTCAACAGAAGAAGCCAAACTAACAACTGAAAACTCGGTCAAACAAGAATTCTGCATCATCCGCCCAATAAACTGACCAGTAGTCGGCTTACTGAATTCAGCTTGCAGTGCAGCAAAACTAAACAACACTTTCCCTTTAAACTCGTTCAAAAACACATGATTTAAACCACTTCTTCTTTGATGAATAAAATCCTTCTCCCCTTCAAATTCATTACCAACAACATGCGTAACACCTTTAGGCAACCTAGTAAATTTAGTGCCTAACGCAACAACAATGGGAACTCCAGAAAAATCAGTAGAAACCTCAGAATCCAAAAACCAACCAGTCTCCACACATTCAATCTTAGGCAAAACCTCTTTTTTTACATATTTATAAAGCAAAACAACGCCTTCCCAACCTAATTCCTTGGATCTAGCAATAAATTCCTCTTCCGAACCTTTCTGAACAAGCACAAAATCTTTCATAATAAAACAAATAAGCTTTCATTTATAAAGCTATTTTCACAAACCATAGATTTATATACTATATCTACTATAGCGACTATAGAATGAACACCACAATACAAATAAGTAAAGAAACCAAAGAACTAATTTCAAGTTTTGGAAGTAAAGGAGATACTTATGAAGATATAATTAAACGCCTTTACAAATTAGCGTGTGAGAATGAATTGAAAAAATTCATGGAACCATCGGAAGACTACATGAGTTTAGAAGAGTTTGGAAAACTAATGGAAGAAGATGATTAATATAGGCGTAAATAAATCTCTTGCTGATGAGATTAGAAAAAAATTCAACAAAAAAGACAGATTAGAAATAAGAAATCTCTTCAATTCATTAATTGACAACCCAAACAAGGGGAAATCTTTAACAAACATTCGAAATTTAATATTGAAAGAATTAAAATACAAATCATATAGATTTTACTTCATAACAGATGGATTTAAATTAAGATTTCTAGATCAAAAACAATTAAAAGATTTATTAATTAAATTCGTTACTATGTCTGACAAGAATCAACAGCAAACCGTTAGAAGTTAAAAAATTATTTCTTTAGTTTCAAATAATCTTTTAAAGATATTTTTGTGTTCATTGAATTTAAAAGAATATTCTGTTGTTTAGACCAGTCTTTATCTGGATGCTCTCGAACATATTTTGCCCAAAATTCAACAAACTCAAGCCTATTCATTCAAAATCCTCTTATATTCTTTAATTAAATTTAAATCAATATTTTTTTCGGCCACAATTCTTAAATGTAATGCGTCCTCTAAATCTTTTGGAGATTTTAAAACAACTTCTTTATATGCAATTTGTAATTCTAATGGAGAAATATGTAGTTTCTCTTTACCTAAATAAACGTCAATTTTTTTTTCTAAAACTAAAAAATCAATTTGTGTTTTAGCAAATTTCAACTCCATATTAGGGATAACTTGATTTAAAAAAGCAAATCTTATTGCAACTCCTGAAGAAAGATAATTAAACATTTCTTCTTTTGAATCTGTATTTAAACAATAAAATTCAGAAGATATATCATCAACGAATTTAGAAAAATCATTAATTTTCAAAGGAGGAATTATAATATCTACGTCTTCACTCATTCGAGATCTTCCTAACAATATTGAAACATAACCACTAATTAAAACATAATTTGTAAAATTACTTAAATACTTGACAAATTTTAAAGTGAAATCATCCAATAAAGATGTGTGTTTATCTAATTTTATAGTTTTATTGTTAACAAATTGCATACTTATGTGGTTAGTTCCCATATATAAAAAACTAACTGTTAGAAATATAAACTTTACGGAGGAAAATCCGGAAATTTTACGACAATTTCTCTAAAACACCTTTCATCAAAATTAAATCATT
>Ga0172381_10005428_pt1 | contig 12937 bp, 9 predicted proteins | sample Leawel6488metaG_FD_119754 | JGI IMG/M metagenome (GOLD analysis project Ga0172381, IMG submission 119754) | Leachate microbial communities from a municipal landfill in Southern Ontario, Canada - Leachate well 64-88 metaG | ecosystem: Engineered > Solid waste > Landfill > Unclassified | place...
TCTTTTCGGTCAAACTGCACCGCGTCCAGCAATTTTTCCCCCCGCTCGGATCTGACTATCACCGTGGAGTATCCTTCCGCGCTTCCAATTGAGCCTATGGAAATATCTGCCAGCCGGCTGACCAGATCATCGCAAAATCCGCATCCTGCCCTCACTGCATCCTCAAGCTCTCGCACCCGGCAGGAGTACCCTTTGCCGTCCACTGCCACTATGAATCTTCCTTTGGCGATCTGCATCTTTTCGGCCCTATTCAGATCTATGCCGAAAAGCTCTCCCATGCGACTTTTAAGGGATTCATAATCGAAGCTTTCAAAGCAGAAGAGGCCGATGAGAAATATCTCCGCATCCGGAAATTTTTCATTAAAATAGCCCTGTCTCTGCAGCTTTCTGACCACCCGGATCTGACAGGGCGTGCCGACAACGGCAATTCTCCTTTTGCCACTCTCTAAGGCCTCCAGGAGCGGGGCGATTACGGAGACGCGCACGTATTTCGTCCCCTTTGCCTGCAAAATCGACTCAGTTTCATCAACAAAAGCAGCATTCGCGCCGCAGCTCTTATTTTTTTGGGCAACAACAGCCGCATCCAAGAGGCCCCTCTCAATTCCTCTCTGGAGAATTGAAGTTACCATTCCCCCATCTTGCCCCTCAATGCTGCTCTTGCCGGCAAACATATCCCTATTTACACCCAAATCATTATCAATCGTTCCACTCAGGAATTCCTCTTCCATTTCTTTGATATCGACTGAGGAGAGCGGGTAAATGTTTTTTCTTTCCCGTATGGACTTTGTGGGGCAGACCAGGGCACAGGCCCCGCATGCAATGCAGTCCTCTGATAACTGCCCATACGGCGTATCCACATCCCTGGATACTCCTCGATTCTGAGCATTTATGGCCGAGACACCCACCAGCTCATCGCAGACCCGGTAGCACAATCCGCAGAGGATGCAATTTTTATCCTCCAGCGTAAAACGGGGCTTGATAATCCCATATTCTCTGGCGTTCTCCTGCAATCTCTTCTCCTGGGGGCATCGGGCCAGGAGAAGCTCCAGGATCATTCTTCTGATGCCTGTAATCTCCTGGGTGCAGGTATTTACAACAAGACCATCTTCTACCGGATAGTTGCAGGCGGTAACGAACTTTTTCCTGCCGTTTTTAACGATTTGCACAGTGCACAGCCGGCAAGATCCATAGGCTTCGAGTGAGGGATGATGGCATAATGTTGGTATATGGATGCCGGCCAGCCTCGCCGCCTCCAGGATCGTGGCCGAGCCACCCCCGTCATCGGTCTCAATCTCATGACCGTCGATCTTGATTTTCAACTTGGTCATGCCTTCTCACCTCTTTTCGCTTTCGCACAGGTCGTAGAAGATGACTGGGAAAGTCCGCAAGAGGCCTTCGCTATGGCCTTTGATGAACAGACATCGAAGCAAATGCCGCATCGAGTACAAAGGGATTGATCTATAACACAGATGCCAGCCTCATCTTCCTTAATTGCTCCTTGGGGACAGTCCTTCTTGCACAGGCCACATCCTATACAGACCTTCGGCTCGATATAATACGAAACAAGAGCTTTGCAGGCCAGAGAGGGGCATCTTTTCTCGATTATATGGGCCGCATATTCGTCTGGAAAGTGGGCCATAGTGCTTAGAACCGGATTGACGGCAGTCCGGCCCAATGCACACAGCGACGTCTTTCTCATCAGGTCGGCTATCTCTTTAAGAATCTGCAGGTCGCTCTCATGGCCTTTGCCGGAAACGATGCCGTCCAATATATCTCTCATTTGTTTCAGGCCCTCCCGGCAGGGCAAGCACTTGCCGCAGGACTCATCACAGAGAAAGTCCACAAAGTAGCGGGCCAAATCGACGGCACAGGTATCCTCGTCAATGACAATAATGCTGCCTGAGCCCATCATGGAGCCAAGGCGAGTAAGCTCGTCGAAATCAACAGGCGTCTGCAAATGCCGGGCCGGAATTATTCCCCCTGAGGGGCCTCCCGTCTGCACTCCTTTGAGCTTTTTTCCATCCGGAATTCCGCCTCCTATCTTGTAAATTATGTCTGCCAAGCTCATGCCCATGGGAACCTCCACCAGACCGGTATTGTTGACCTTTCCTACCAGTGAGAATATCTTGGTTCCCTTGCTTTTTTCTGTTCCAATGGCGGAAAACCATTTACTACCGCGGTTGATAATTAAAGGAATGTTGGCCCAGGTCTCCACATTGTTGAGAAGGCTGGGTCGATTCCAGACGCCACACTCCGAGGTATGGACGTACTTGGGCCGGGGCTCGCCCACTTTGCCTTCCAGGGCGTTCATGAGAGCGGTTGACTCTCCGGAGACAAAGGCTCCCGCCCCTCTATGCACGGATACGTCGAAATCAAATCCGCTGCCCAGTATGTTCTCCCCAAGAAGACCCAGCTCTCGGGCCTGATGCAGGGCGAAATTGGCATTTTCCACGGCCAGAGGATACTCCATGCGCACATAGATGTAGCCGGTATGCGCTCCAACCGCATAGGCTCCAATTATCAGCCCCTCTAAAACGCTATGCGGATTACCTTCCATGAGAGCACGATCCATGAAGGCACCCGGGTCTCCTTCATCGCAATTGACGATCACGTACTTGGGCTGGCCTGGTGCCAACGCCGTTGATTCCCATTTTTTCCCAGTAGGAAATCCGCCTCCGCCCCTCCCCCGAAGGCCCGACTTTTTTATCTCTTCAATCACCTCAAGGGCTGTCATCTGCGATAGGACGCGGGTCAGAGCGGCATAACCGCCCAGGGCGATGTAGTCGTATATATTTTTAGGATTTACTTTTATATTATTTTTTATTAAAAGTCTCATCTGATGATTATAAAATGGTATATCTTCTTCCAGTATTGCCTTTTGGCCGGTTGCAGGATCCAAATAAAGAAGGCGCGACACCAGTTCACCTTTGAGAATGGTATTTGCTACGATCTCCGGCACATCATCCGGTGAGACTCCCATGTAATAGATTCCCGGCGGATATACAACTACCAGAGTTCCCTTCTCGCAAAAGCCGGGACATCCCGTCTCCTTGATATGAATCTCCTTCTCCAGACCCCTTTTCTCCACTTCTCTTTCAAAGGTGCTGACCACCTTTCGTGCGCCAAGGCCCAGGCACCCGGTACCGGTGCAGATTGCCACCTCTTTTCTCTTGGGATCTTTCTTGCGTTCGATTTCATCTCTCAAGATCTCCAGATCCTGAATTGATGTAAGTCTTGCCATCTCTTCCCCATTTTTATTATCTTTTACTCACTATCGGAAGCAAGCAGCCCCAATATTTTCTTTACCTTCTTGGAGTCCACCCGGCCATGATAATCGTCATCTACTACTATTACCGGGCCGATGGCGCAGCATCCCAGGCAGTTGACTCTATCTAAAGTGAAGTTTTTGTCCTGCGTAGTCTGACCTGATTTTATGCCCAATTTTGACTCGGTTGTATCCAGCAATCTCTGAGCGCCCCGCACTTGGCAGGCGGTTCCCATGCAAACGCATACTTTATGCCGGCCTACGGGAGAGAGATTCATCGCTTTATAGAAGCTCGCCACCCTGAATATCTGGCTTGCTGGAATCTTAAGCCTCTGGGAAAGTTCCCCTATGGCTTCTTTGGAGATCCAATGCAGTTCGCTCTGCAAATCTAAAAGCAACTGGATCAAGAAACCTTCTTTTCCATCATATATTTTTATTATATTATCCAGCTTCTCTTTGTCAGCATCGATCATATTCACTCCAGTTTCCATCTGCAAAGCCGAAAGATGGCATGATCCAGGGTCGTGCCAAGCTTGCGTAGGCAATTTTTCGCGCCAATTGTATCTCGGTCGTTATTCGCATTTGTATCAGCATTAAGCGTGAAAAACTATATAACGCTTGCCTTTGATAACTCCTAATAATGATAAAATTATTTTTTTGCTTTATTTTTACTGTAGTTTCCAAGTTTTTAATTTTGCACACAAGATCAAACTGCGTGCAGCCACCCCACCCGAAAGGATGGGGGATGCTTCGGGCCGCACGCCCAGTTCGCCGGAACTCTGAATATAATGTTGCTAGATATTATCAAGATATCTCTATGCGATAGAAAATCTTCTTGACAAGCTCTGCCGCTGCGATGTAAATCCCTACAATAACTGCAACGACAACCAGAGAATAAGCTGATATTTTTGTGAAGCCAAAGGGCTCCGATAGCGGGCTGAATGGCAAGATGAAAGTAAAAATGCCAACCAAGATGGTCACAACCATCAATGAAGTGCTTGGTCTGGACGAGAAAAATGGCCTTCTGGTGCGAATGATCAACACAACAAATGAGGCTGAAACCACCGACTCGATGAACCAGCCGGTTCTGAACTGATCCACATTTGCGTGCAGCAGGAATAACAATGCTCCAAAGGTCAAGAAGTCAAATAAAGAGCTCAGCAGGCCGAAGGTCACCATAAAGTTTCTGATGAATCCAATTGACCATCGCCTTGGCTGTGATACCAGTTCGGGATCTACCCTGTCCCCTGCAATGGTCATCTCCGGAAGGTCGGTCAAGAGGTTAGTGAGCAGAACCTGTGTAGGAAGAAGAGGAAGGAATGGAAGGAACAGAGAAAGCAGGGCCATGCTGAACATGTTTCCAAAGTTGGCAGATGTAGCCATGAAGACGTACTTCATAGTGTTGGAGAAGGTCTTTCTCCCTTCGATGACGCCTTGTTTCAGTACACTGAGATCCTTTTCCAAGAGGACTATGTCTGCTGCCTCCTTGGCCACATCCACGGCGCTGTCTACAGACAGTCCGATATCCGCGGCGTGAAGGGCTGAGGCATCGTTGATGCCATCGCCCATATAACCCACGACGCATCCACTCTTCCGCAGGGCCAGGATAAGCCTCTCCTTCTGGTTTGGCTCCACCTCGGCAAAGACATCAGCCTGCACAACCAGCTTTTGCAGGGCCTCGTCGCTTTCCCTACCAATTTCGGGTCCAGTCAGGATTCTACCTCTGAGCAGGCCCACCTGTTTGCTGATATTGGTCGCTACGAGCCGGTTGTCGCCGGTGATTATCTTTAGGCTAATTCCCAATTGCAACAGGTCGTGAATGGTCTGTGCGATGCCCTCCTTGAGTGGATCAAAGAAGACCAGGAACCCCAAGAACGTCATCTCCTCTTCATCTTTTGCATGAAGGACATCGGTTTTGACAGTCTTTTTGGCCAGGCCCAAAACTCGAAATCCCTTGCTGCTAAGCTCCTGAAATTTTGCCTGGACCTGGCTTTTGACCATAGAGATATCCACAACTTCCTGGGCCACCATAGCGGATGTACAGACCTCCAGGACATTGCCCAGTGCGCCCTTGGTCACGATAGTATGCTCAGAGCCAAATGATGCCAGAATGCTTAGACGCTTGCGAATAAAGTCATACGGAACCTCGTCAATTTTTTTAAAGCCTGAAACATCGGGTTTGCGATAACTGAGAATGGCTTGGTCGATGGGATTGTAAAACCCCGTCTCGAAGAAGGCGTTGACATAGGCCAGGAGAAAAACATCTTCACTCTCTTTACCTTCAAGATCCAGAACGGAGTGCATCTTCACCGTTCCTTCCGTCAGGGTCCCTGTCTTGTCAGTGCATAGAACGTTCATGCTCCCAAAATTCTCTATAGATGCCAGACGTTTGACTATGACTTTGTGAGAGGCCATTTGCCTGGCTCCGTGGGCCAGATTTATGCTGATAATGGCCGGAAGGAGCTGAGGTGTCAGGCCAACTGCAAGGGCCAACGAAAAGAGAAACGAGTCTATAATGGGACGGGCCAGGTAGACGTTAATGGCGAAAATGGCCACCACCAGCACCATCGTTACCTCTAAAAGCAGGTAGCCGAAGTGCTTGACTCCTCGCTCAAACTCGGTCTCAGGCTCCCGGACCCGTAGCCGCTGAGATACGCGTCCGAACTGCGTATCCGTTCCTGTGTGGACAACTACTGCCCTGGCCGTTCCACTGACCACGTTTGTCCCCATAAAAAGGCAATTGTTGCGCCTGCTTAGAGGCATGTCCCTGTCCAGAATTCCCGGCATTTTCTCAGCAGGATAAGTCTCCCCGGTGAGTGTCGCCTCGTTGACGAAGAGATCTTTGGACTGGAGGATGCGACAGTCCCCCGGGACGATAGCTCCTGCCCTCAAAACTATGATGTCTCCGGGTACGACATACTCCATCAGGGCATCCTTCTGTATTCCGTCCCTGAGAACGGAGGCTTTGATCTGAATTATGGCCAGCAGACCGGCTACAGCATCTGCGGCTCTCCTCTCCTGCCAGAAGCCCAGCAGGCCGCTTATGAAAACAATGACCAGGATAATCGATGCGCCTGCCACTTGATGCAGATATAAAGAAAGGCCGGCGGCAAATACCAGCAGCAGAATTATGGGGCTGTTGAACTGAGCCAGCAGCAAAAGGATAGAATAGGACTTCTTGCGGGGCTTAAGCAAGTTAGCACCGTATTGCTTGAGCCTTTTTTGAGCCTCATTTTCATCCAGACCTACCTCTGTAGCATCGAGTAATCTTAGCAGTTCCTCTGCAGGAAGGGACCAAAAAGCGGAAAGATCACGGCTCACAAATACTTATTCTATTTCTGAATGGATAACTCTTTCGAATATTGGAACGTCAATCCATAGTCTTAAGATCCTGCAGAGAATTAAATTTTTGTGTGGCAAACGCGAGGTGGCTCTTTTGGATTGCAATAGCAGCTTTTTTATGGCTGATGATAAGCCACCTGACGGAAATTGAAAAGGCTGCTTTGCCGTTGATTCAAGGACAGCCTGAGTGGATACTCCTGGCGGCTTTACTGCAGGTTCTTTACTATGCTGTATTTGCAGCTATATTCAAGTCGGCCTTTTACACGGTGGACATAAAAAGTAAAGTTCGTGACCTTATTCCAGTGACCCTGGGCGCTCTATTCGTCAATGTGGTCGCACCTACCTGGGGTATGGCCGGAGCGGCCCTGTATGTTGATGATGCATCTCACCGGGGAGAGTCGCCTGCAAGGGCTGCAGCAGGAACGCTGCTGGCTCAGACGGCAGACTTCAGTGCCTTTGCTCTCATCCTGGCAGGCGGCATAGCCTACCTCTCCACGCAAAATAGGCTGCAAAACTACGAGATCGCCGGAACGGTCGTTTTGGTGGCGATATTATGCAGTCTAGCCTTTACCCTGATCCTGGGACAGTGGCACCCAATATTGCTGATGAAGTTGCTGGGCTTTTTGCAGAGCGGAATAAACCGCTTGGCTAAAAAGGTTCACAGAAATGCCTTTTTTCCCGATGGTTGGGCGGCAAGAAATGCGGCTGACTTTTCCAATGCAGCCGAAGCCATCGAAGCTCACCCGGAAAAGTTGGCGCTGACCTTAGGCCTTGCCCTGGCCGCCCATTTGATCAACATAAGTAGCCTCTATGCCTTATTTTTAGCTTTTCATCAGCAGATCGAGTTTGGGCCTCTCGTGTCAGGCTATGCGATGGGCATTCTCTTCTGGAACATCTCTCCCGTGCCCCAGGGGATAGGAGTAGTGGAAGGTGTTATGGCCTTAGTGTACACGTCTCTTGGAATCCACGGATTCATAGCAGCACTCATCGTTCTCGCCTTTCGAGCGTTGAACTTCTGGCTGCCCATGCTGTTGGGCTTTATCTTGCTTCGGAAAGTGAAAATAGATTAAGGCAAGATTGCAAAAGCCCTTGCAGGGAACCCTGATCCACCCTCGGGTTTTGGAAAGGCAACCACGATCAAAGCTCCATATTCAGGCACCTTGTCCAGACTGGCGAGTAGTTCTATCTGGAAATGGTCTCGTCCAAGGATATAGGACTCCAGCGTGTAGTTATCTTTAGCCGTCTGGAATCCAGGATCTGTATCGGTAGTCTCATGACCCGATGCAGTGATCTTTCTATCCTCATAGAGGTACCGCAGCACCTCCATGCTCCAGCCCGGATAATGGAATGTCCCATTGCGGTCTCTATTCAGCATGGCAGTCTGGTTGGGCCAGCGTTTGGACCAGTCCGTCCGAAGGGCCACGAAGCATCCTTCTGGTATCTTGCCATATCTGGATTCCCATGCTTTAACGTCATCCATATTGATTGTATAATCCGGATTTACCGACACCTTCTGATGTATATCCAGTACTACTAGGGGCAGCACCATCTCCTTGACGTCTATCTGATCAACTGTGCGTTTCCCTTGATGGAAATGTACTGGAGCGTCAACATGGGTGCCCCATTGTCCTACAAGTATGAACTTCTGGGCCAAAAAGCCTGATGTGCTGAAGTTAAAGACAGTCTCTACAGTCTCATTTGGAAAACCCTCCCAATGAGGTATTCCAGGCTTGAAGCTATGGGTCAAGTCTACATAATCCTTTGATTTCAATATATCAAGAACTTGCCATAGAGAGGGATTTTCGGTAGAAGAATTGTTTTTCAAACTCTCTGCCTTTTGGCCAATACCAAGGTCGGACGGTGCATTCAAACCCATAGATAAGGGGAGCAGCAGCAATAATACGGCAATCGGAATCGGCCTGATGCATGCAATTAAAATGCGCCTAAACGATTTCTCATAACCGTTTGACCTATCCTTAGACCTCATCGATATTATCCTTCGCTACTTCTTAGCTTTCCAGATATTTAGCAGGATTGTCCTCAAAGGCTTTCTTGCAGCCTGGCGCGCAGAAATAGTACATCTTGCCTTTGTATTCGCTCTTGAGCTTGGCCGTCTTCTCATCGACGGTCATCTTGCATATCGGATCTATTGCCATTTTTTTAGCCTCCAATTTTCTTGCCTGAGTTCTTCTTTTGCATTGCCGGAGGTATATACTTTTTGAGCAGGAGCGAGAAGGAGATTACTGTCACAGAGCTGAGGGCCATGGCCAGACCTGCCAGCTCCGGACGGAAGGTTATGCCGAATGCCGGATAGAGCGCGCCCGCTGCCACGGGAACCAGGGCCGCGTTGTAGGCAAAGGCCCAGAAGATGTTCAGCTTAATCCTGGAGATCACTTTGCGGCTGAGCTGTATGGCCGCCACGACGGCCAGCAGGTCGTCTTTCATCAGCACAATCTCGCCCGCCTCAATGGCCACATCCGTGCCGCTGCCGATGGCGATGCCCACATCAGCCTGGGCCAGAGCCGGAGCATCATTTATGCCGTCGCCCACAAAGGCTACCTTGCTCCCGCTCTGCTGTAGTCTCTTGATCTCACTGGATTTATCTTCCGGCAAAACTTCGGAGAGAACCTTTTTTATGCTCAGCATGCCTGCCACCGCTGCTGCACTTTTTGCATTATCACCGGTGATCATCACCACCGCCAGATTCATGCTCTGCAGATCCGATACGGCCTCCTGAGCGGATTCCTTCAGCCGATCGGAGATGGCTAAAACTGCGCAGGCCCGGCCGTCCAGGGCGATGAGCATGGCCGTCTTGCCCTGCTCTTCATAACCCGATGCTTTTTCGAGCAGCTCGGGGGTGATTTCAAGGCCCAAATCCGTGAAGAGCATCCTGTTTCCGGCCACAACGTTTCTGCCCTCCACCTGGGCCAGCACGCCTTTTCCAGGCCGTGCCTCGAATTTTTTCGCGTTGGCCGATTCGAGTCCCAGCTCCCGGGCTTTGCGGACAACCGCTTCCGCCAGGGGATGTTCCGAAGGCCGCTCTGCAGAAGCTGCCAGGCGCAGCATCTCTTTTTCGCTCATGCCGAAGGCCGCCATGTCTGTAACATCCGGTCTGCCCACGGTTAATGTGCCGGTCTTGTCAAAGGCGACGACGTTGAGCTTATCAGAGGCTTCCAAAGCTTCGCCGCTCTTGATGAGAATGCCCAGTTCGGCTGCACGGCCAATGCCAACTGTGATGGCCGTGGGAGTGGCCAGGCCCAGAGCACAGGGGCAGGCTACTACTAATACGGATATCAGAGCCGTGAGGGAGAAGAGCAGAGTATTATGGGCCACAAAATACCAGTAAACAAATGACGCTGCGGCGAATGCCAGGATGGTGGGGATGAAATAAGCCACAGCCCGGTCGGCTATCCTCTGCACGGCAGGTCTTGATCCCTGCGCCTCCTCCACAAGAGAGATGATCTGGGCCAGGACGGTGTCTTTTCCTATGCGTGTGGCTGAGAACTTGAGAGAGCCGTTCTTGTTGAGAGTGCCGCCTACTACCCGGCTGCCCGGCTCCTTGAAGGCAGGAACGCTCTCGCCCGTGATCATGGCTTCATCTACGTAGCTTTCTCCTGCCGTAACTACGCCGTCCGCCGGAATCTTTTCGCCGGGCTTGACCAGGAGCAAATCGCCCACTAACACCTCTTCCACGGATACCTCTATCTCTCGCCCATCTCTGAGAATGGTGGCTCTTTTGGGCTGAAGACCTACCAGCTTTTTGATGGCCTCCGAGGTGCGGCCTTTGGCTCTTGCCTCCAAATATCGGCCCAGGGTAAGAAAGGAGGCCAGCATGACTGCCGTCTCATAGAACATGAAATCCGGGGTAAGCACAACTGCAAAGGTTCCAAGAATGCTGGAGCCATAGGCCACGCCGATGCCCATTCCGTACATGACGTCCATATCCAGATTTCTGTTGGCAAGCGCCCGCAGTGCGGCCCGAAAGATGGGGTAGCTCACATAAACAAAGACAGGGGCAGAGACTAGGAGCATGAAAAGGCTCATGAAATTGGGGACGGCCATGGCCAATTGCATAGGGACGATTTTGTGCACAGGCAGGTACATCAGAGCCATGAGAAAGAGGCTGGTGGCAAAGCCGATGATGATGCGCTTCTTCTTGTCTGCCAGGTCCCTGGCAAGTGCCTCCTTCTCCCGGTCGTCTAAAGCTTCCTCTCCGGCGATTCCCAGAAATTGATAGCCTGTATCGACAACGGCCTTCTTCATGTCCTCCAGGCCGACCATGCGGGGATTGAAGGTGACAATGGCTTTCTCAGACGCCAGGTTCACGCGCACATCCACAACGCCATCCAGCTTCTTGAGGGCGATCTCCAGCGCCCCAACACACATGGCGCAGACCATGCCGCCTATTTTGAGCACGACCTTCTCATCGATTACATCATAGCCCGTGTCCCTTATCGCCTTTTCAAGATCGGCAAGATGCAGCTTCTCGGGATCGTATTCTATCGATGCAGTCTCCGTTCCCAGGTTGACCTGAGCCGAAGCCACTCCATCCAAATTGCGGAAAGCCTTTTCAATTGCCTGAGTGCAGGCGGCGCAAACCATGCCCGCAACCTTCAGCTCAGCCTTTTTATTTCCGACCATAGATCGTCCTTCTGATCAACTCACTGGGTTTCAGATCATCCATCCGGCTCGATTCCTTCATCATTTTGAAAAAAGAAAAGCTAAATAAACCGCTCAAATCTCTCCTTGCCGACCTTGCAGATGGGACAGACCTCAGGAGGCCCCTCTCTGGCGCAGAGGTAGCCGCAGACGGTACATCTCCACACTGGCACGGAAAGCTTGAGTGCCACCTTTGCGATATCAAAACCCAGCGCCTCTGCAGATGCTTTTTGCTTTTGCCGGAGCTTCTCCCTCTCTTCCAAAGGCAGCCTTCTCTCGGGAATGGAAGACAGCTCCTGCTTTCCCAACAGTGCGGCTTTGGAGACATAAAGCGCACAGTAGCAGGCGCCAAATTCAGTAACGTCTGCATCTCTGTAGTCGCAGGGGCAGATGACGTCCAGGTCCTCGGATTTGTCGCCAAAAGCCAGGCGACAGGGACAGGAACGGTAGCCGTATCGCCTCTCGTTTATGAGAAGGCCTTTCACCAGGCCTTTAACAAAATCGGCATCTGGATTGAGATTGTATCCACCCTGTCTGGCATCTTTATCCAGACGAGAGCATAATTTGTCCACTTCCTCGCCCGTAGGCTCAACAAAATCCTGCGCCATCAGCCTAAAGCCTCCTTGATTTCTTTTTCTTTCAGGCCCACAATGCATTTCTCGCCGATTACGAGCGTGGGAAAAGAGAGGCTTGGGTTGTATTTCTTAACCTCGGCTACGGCCTCGGCTCTCTCCTCTCCTTTTAAAAGGTCAACATAAATGTAGTCGAAGGCCACGCCCATAGATGATAAGAGCTCCCGGGTCTTCTTGCACCAGATGCAGGTGCTCAGGGCAAAGAGCCTGATCTTGCCTTTATCTTTTCCTGCGACGTGTTCGAAATTCATGAAATCACCGAATGTTGGATAATGTGCTGTTGACTGATAAATAATTACTCGTTCGCAATATTTTTTATATCGACAACTCCCAGGACGTTAACACTTTCCGGGGTCACGTTCATAAAATATTAGATCCTGCTTGCCATCTCGTTCTTCAATAAAATCATACACATTACTATTACAGAGTGCTGTAGTTTTGATTCCGCTCGTTGATTCAACAATTTTATATGTGTAGAGCTTATGGATTTTAAATATTATGACACCAAAAGCTTTTTATGCAATAGCATCCTATTAGAATTTGGAATCGCTAAAGGAGGATTCAAAATATGTCAACCGACATAGAAGAACAACCGAGACAGCTTCTATCCTCTTTCACCATTGAGATCATTCGAAAATCTAAGATGCTAATTTAAGCAATAGTAGGTGTTAATATGAAATATGGCAAAATTTTACTGTGTTTAACAGTGCTCGTCTGCCTTGCATTTCAGGCATTCGCAGCGGATCCCTTAGGTGCAAGCTCCAGTGGCAGTTCAATGGGATCCAGCGGAGATTGGATCAGTCCCAACATGGGCCAAGTGCACACCCGTACAAATTCCGATCCGGGGCTGGCAGGCATGTTACAGTGGCTCGATACGCCGGTCCCTAACTTCCCCTGGTACACGACAGGTGGTTCCTTCTACAGCCAGGAGTATAGCGAGGTCACTTTCTCTCCCTATACAGAGTACTATACAACTACCGGTACGCCTGTTGTGGGTGGGATAATAAGCAATCCTACCAGGTTCGATATAACACAGAAA
>Ga0172381_10005429_pt1 | contig 12936 bp, 17 predicted proteins | sample Leawel6488metaG_FD_119754 | JGI IMG/M metagenome (GOLD analysis project Ga0172381, IMG submission 119754) | Leachate microbial communities from a municipal landfill in Southern Ontario, Canada - Leachate well 64-88 metaG | ecosystem: Engineered > Solid waste > Landfill > Unclassified | place...
GTTGTAGTTACCACTCATCTGAATATCTTCCACAACATACCTACATCTAATTAATAGTGAATCAGATAATTAATTTAAAAAATAGAAGGGAAATTTGAATGGTTTCAATCGATATAAACTAAAAACTAACAAGTTTTTTATTCCTAATCTCATACAGACTCTACACAGCCTGTTTTATCTTCCCCTTCTATTTTTAGATTTCAAAGAACTTCTTGATAAACACCTACTTTAAAGTATTTATCTTTTATATTTTTTTCCGAATTTTCATCCCTTTTATGTTCAGTGCCACAATTAGGACAAATCCATATTCTATCTCTTAAAGTTAATTTTTTATTGATATATCCGCAATTATTACAAGTTTTAGATGTATATGCCGGATTTATTTTTACTATATTTTTTGATGTTCGTTTGGATTTTGTTAATAATTTTATATATAAATCGTTCCAACCCATGTCCAAAATATTTCTACGCATTGAACGTTTTTCTTTGGTATTTTGCTTTGATTGTTCAGTTTGATTTGTAGAACGTTCTATCATTTTTTTAATATTCAATTCTTCTAAAATAATAGTATCTACCTCCTTGTACTTATCACCCAATAATTGGTTAGCAATTTGATGGTTTCTATAATTTCTTATGTTGGAAATTTTATTATGAATTTTATTATATTCTTTTTGAAGTTTAATAAAACTATTAGATTTTTCTTCTCCTTTTTTTGAACCCTTTTTATTTGAAAGTTTTCTATTTATTATTTTCAATTTATCATTATATTGTTGCATAATTTTGGTCATCTTAATTTCTTCACCATTAAGATTTAAATGACCAATATTTGCATCAATACCAATTGATGTTTCGTACTTTTCTTCTGCTTTTTCTGGTTCAATAGTCATTAATGAATCATGAACCATAAACGAAACGTAAAATTCGTTATGACAATTTTTTGAAATTGTTACTTTTTTGATTTTCAAATTTTTTGTTAGAAAATCATCATTGTGTATAACAATCAAAATCCCCTTCAGTTTTGGTAAATTAATTAAATATCTTTTACTTTTTTTTATTTGGGATAATTTTAATTCTCCAACAAATTGAAGACTAAAAGATTGATTAGAATCTCTATATGATTTAAATTTCGGAAACCCACCTTGTTTTTTATAACATTTTTCAAGAGCATTTTTAAAACCTTCGATAGTATATATTATTAATGCTAAAGATGCTATTGTAGGTTCTTTGTTGAATTTATTAAATGTTTGATATGCACCGTCAATTCCCAATTCTTTTTTACCTTTTTCCCTAAAAAATAAATCATTATCTTTTTTATAACGGTTTACAAACTCTCTTAATTTTATTTTATCGATAGTTTTGAAATCAATAGGTTCACCATTTTTAAGGAATGATTTTCTTTTATTTTTTTCTCCAATCTTTTCAAAAGTTATTATATCGGTAGGAAATATTGATTTAAAATATTCAAGAGTGGTAATATTATTATTTTCATTTTCTCTATTAAGAAAGAAATTATAACAATTCCTATTTAATTTAAATCCTGCTTCGATAATTTCAATTTGCTTATTATCAGGATAAATCCTGAATTTATAAGCAAAATTAGTACCATCTATTATATTAGGATTTTTACCCATTCTCATATAATTATCAACACAATTGAACAAAAGTAATTATTATTTTCAAACAAAAAAATAAAATCAATCTTTTATTTGAAAACTATTTTCTGATTACAATAATACTATCATTTTCAATCAAGATTTCTTTAACAACAATAGTTCTTTCATTATAAGTATTTTGATTAATAATTATTGTTGTTTCAGTTGTTTTCCAACTGAATAAGTTAAAGAATTTACTTGGTTATCTAATACTGCAACTTTAACGTCCCCCAAAATACTGGTTGAGACACAATATACTTTAAGTCCTTTTAATTCCGGGGGTAATTTATTTTCGTTACAATATAATCGTTGTGTTGTTCTTCCTTTTTCACAAGATGTAGTAATTGTTAAAATAATTACCATTACTACTATCCAAAGTGTAATATATGGGAGAGAATCTACTAATTTATTTATTAATTTTTACATCAGTTCTTGAAATTATATTAAAATCTAAAACCTCACCTACTGTTTTATTATCTTTTACTCTTCTAATATATCCAGTTTCGCCAAAATTAATAGAAGGATATGATCGTAAAGTATTTTCACAATTAATAGCATTATTAATACTTATAACAGCACCTTTCCGAACAATAAAATCAGCAGTATCCCATACTGCATTTGCATTTAATTTATATGCAATGGTTACTATTTCAGTTTCTTTATTACACCCTACTAAAAAAATTAATAGGAAAATTGATAAAATTGCTAAATTTTTCATAATTTTCTAATTTTTATTCATGAAGTATTGAAAATATTTGCGGTAAATATCTATCACATGAAGATTCTTTAGTACGAACTTTACGATCAAATGTAGAAAATGAGTTATATTTATACCATAACCAACCTTCTTTTTTATAGAAAACATATTCATTAACAGTAATGGTTCGATTACTAATTAATTCCAGAATTTTTCTTACCAATAAAATTCTTTCATTATACTTTTTAAGTCTGGTGAATGAAGTTTTTGCTGACCTGCTTACTCCTTCATGATCATCACAAGTAGTTTCACGAGTAATATGACAATTATGTTTATAACACCATCTTTCGGTTTTAGCTACTTCATAGTGTGCAGCATGTTCACGTGGTATTTTCGGTCTATTTGCATTAATACAAGAACCACAACTATTACCTATTCTAATTTCAATCATTGAGATATTTTATTTTCTTTTGCTTCAAAATGTTTTACTACTTTATTAATACAATTAATTGTTCCGGCAAGACTGACACCATAATTTCCAGCACCAACATGTGATGCCCAAGAATGAATATTTGAATTCACATATGGTTTTAATTTTTCCAACGCTTCTTTTTTTGTTGTTACTCCTTCTTCTTCCAGCCATTTAATTATTTCATCAAAACTATTCATATATATGTATAGTTCCATTACTTTACTATTCATATTTATGTAGTTTTTATAAAATAAATGTTATCAAAAACAGGTTTAAGATACCCATCATCAATATATGATGTAAATAATCCAGCATATAAACGATATTCTTTACCATCATTGTAACATTTGTAATCAATCTTCGATATACAGGGAATGAAATTTTCAGGATAGTTTACACGTGGTTGTTCAATATAGAAATCACGAATCCACCCTTCAACTTCAACTTGACTGCCACTACCACATTTTTCTAATCCAAAAAATTTAGAATAATCACAAGTTTCATTAGTAATGGGAGCAATTCTATTTGCAACACTAAATAAATATTTTGAAAATTCAGGTATTGCAACTGTAATAATACCCAAATGCATCATAAATTTTAACCAATCTGCTTTCTCACCAAGTATTTTGACCTTTGGAATACCACATAACAACATACTATAATTATAATACGGACTTACCATATCAAGAAAAGCAGTATAGTTTGCTATTCTGGATTTTTCAGTATCTGTAGTGAATTCAGGGAAACTATCTTCCAATATTTTTGAAGGTATTCTTCCTTGAAGTCCGGCAATAATTAAATCAACGCTGATCAAATTTCCTGCTTGATCAACAATTATTTCCTGCTTTTCTTCAGATTCAGTAAAATATTTTCTAAACACATCCGGAGTTTTATTTACTTGATATGCAAGGTTATTTAAAACCATATTCCAGAAAATAGTAGGTGATATTACAATACCATAATGTCGTTTCCAACACAAAGTAAGATAATCCAAATAATTTCTGTGGGTTATTGGTTCATCAATAATAGTTATTGGTTCAAAATCTTTTGAATCGTTAAAGAAGTATTTCGGATTAAATTTTAAAAAATCTTTTTCAATTACAGTTAAACTACTGTCAAGTATTATTTCTTTCATGTTGTTTTTATTTTAGATGTTATAATTTTCTTTGTCTTCCACCTTTACTACAATTTCGCACAATTCAGCAACATAATCAATTTCTTCACCATCTTCGGTTCTCACATGAACTTTATTATTATCCAGAAATCCATAATCAATAACTTCTGCAAGTTTACGTGGACTATTGATGCCAAGAAATACAATATCACCAATTCGTAATCCATAGTATCTATTTCTGTTAATATTATCAAAAATTTTTTTAATTGTGTTTATTTTTAATTATTTTATAAAATTGAATAAATTACATATTTTATCATAAATTTTATTTATCAATAATATAATTATCTACTACTTTAAGTGTATTTTTTGGGACAATTAAAATTCTATCATAATGATTTACCTCCCAATATGTATTACATGGTTTTTTATTCCAAAACCATAATGATTTATATCCGAGATTTGCATTTCTTTTATAATATTTTTTAATTTGTGGCGTTTCATTATCGGTTAAGTTTAAATATATTTTATAAGCATCCATTTTTATTCTCAACAAATTGGATTCAAAACATCCATATGTTATATAGTAATCATGTTCTTCTCCATATATGCTACCACAACCTAAAATAAATTCACCATTTATGGAAGATTTTCCATCCAATGTTAAAGATTTTATTAATAGAGATTTATATTCAATTTTATGATGATTCTCATTAATTACTATTCTTCCCACAAAAATTACAATACCGTAAGCACAAGCACATATAATTATTAATAATATACCGTTAAAAATATACTCATCTTTTCCCGAATTATTTATCACCAATATTCCAACAATTATTGTAAGAATAATAAAAATTATTAATGTTATCATAATTTTAAGTTTTATTTATAAAGTTTTTTGTTTTTGAAATTCGTTTTTATAATGTTTACAATTGCGTAACCAACCTAAAAGATTTTGATTGGTATGCCATATCTTTTTACCAGTTTTTTTATCTTTGGTCATAAATAAATGTTGACAAACTTTACCTTTTTTAGTAAATTTAGCAAAATGCCAAATAATATTAATATTAAACTCCTTTGCTAAAGTTATTGTACTTTTCAATCCGGGATAATTCCGTACTGCTTCTTTGAGTGATATTGAATATTTACCTTCCATTATTTTTATTAATTTTATTTATTCCAAGGATAATTTCTAAAATCAGATGGTTTCATAAAATTTGTTTTATAGATTTTACGATAATTACAAAAATTTGTTACAAATATAAAAAATAAATATTATACTATATTCATTTGATTAATGTGATTTAAAGTTATATAAAGGTTTAATAACATCAATTACATCAACAGTATCAATAATAGCTGCTTTGATCTCATCCATTGATTTATATGCCTATGGTGCTTCATCCAATGTTTCTTTACATACAGAAGTAGTATATATATCCTTTGTTGATTGAACAAATTCTTTCATATCAATAGTTATTTTAGCTTTACTTCTACTCATTAAACGTCCTGCTCCATGTGGTGCAGAATAATTCCAATCTTCATTTCCTTTACCGACACATAATAATGAACCATCACGCATATTAATTGGAATTAATAATTTTTCGTTTTTTTCGGCACTTACAGCACCTTTACGTAAAATCATTCGTTTAAAGTCTATATAATTATGAATGGTTTCAAATCTTGATGATTCAAAGAAATTCATTTCATTCATAATAATTTCAGCCATAGTAGCACGATTCTGAACAGCAAAACCTTGAACAATTTTCATATCGTTCATATAATCAGCAAAGTCTTCTCCGGTTAAAAATGCAAGTTCTTTGTCAGTAACTGGTTTTTTAACTTTTTTTAATTCTTCTGCAATTTCTTTTTCACGACCTTCTGCTTTCAGTTTTTTGACTAATGCATCTTTAATTTTACCCATTTCATTAGCATTTTGGAAAGCTTTGTCTTGGTAATATTTACAAACATCACCACCCAATTTTCTACTTCCTGAATGAATAACTAAATATAATTCACCATTGGTTTCAGATTTACCTACTTCGATCATGTGGTTACCGCCTCCGAGACTACCTAATGATAACAATGCTCTTTTTAAATCTACATATTTTTGACAACGTAATTCACTAAAATCAAAAATTTTTCTTGATTTATTATGCACCTCAAATCCATGAGGAATTTTAGTGTAAATAATTTCATCAAGTTTTTTAAAATCAATTTCTTTTTCTTTCAGTATTACTGTTAATACTCCACATCCGATATCAACCCCTACTAAATTGGCGGTGACTTTATTAGTAATTGTCATAGTAGTACCAACAGTACAACCTTTACCAGCATGCATATCTGGCATTACTCGTATTTTTGAATCTTGATAAGCTTCGAAATTACATAACTTCTTTATCTGTTCATAAGCTTCAAATTCAATAGTTTGAGCAAATATTTTAGTTTCAATACCTTTTATGTTTTTAATAATTTCCATGTGGTAAATATAATTATTTTATTATTATTTTACGTTAATTATATGTTTTTGTTACATACATTTAATCGATATAATCTTATTTTTATACTCTTTTCGGTACGATTTAAATCTTTCATTGATTCTTCAAGAGTATGGGTAATAATAAAATCATCCTCATATTTTGTCCATTTTGTTTTTTTCCATGTCACCTTTATTCTTTCATTTGGTCTTTTCCATAATAAAATTTCAATAGCTTTATTAATTTTTCTATCAATACCAAAACAATTATCATAATATAATTCTTTAATTAAAATTTGAGCATTTTCATTAGTCAACATAATATTATAAATATTATCTCTTTTATTTGGTGTTGTAGATTTTTCGACACCAACTATATTTTTAATATATTCAATATATGAATTTGCCAATAAATTACTTTTAGTAACTAAAGAAATGAAAGGTATGTTATTTTTTGTAATTCCTAACGATCCATCACCATCAATTATTCCTCTCCAATAATCTTTTTCAATAACATTATCGGGTTTATATATAATTTTAGATTTATTACCAATAGGTATATATTTTTTTAAATCATTTCTTAATTTTATATCAAAAATACTTAATGAAATTGATTTATAATTTTCTTTAAAATTAGTGTTTCTAATTCTTTTACTAATTTTAGTATTAGACATTTCTTGATTTATCTTATGAATAATATCATTATCTCTATCTGATAATTCTAAAACAATTTTACCTCTATTTCTTGTAGTTTCATAATTATTCCCATCACTTTGTAATAAACCAATTAAATATGAATTAAATGGAATTTGAGTATCTATCATAATAAATTATTTCTAATAAATACCTCATTTTATTGAAAAATACCATTTCATTGAAATTATTAGAACATATTTTTTTGATAATTAAATTTTTATTATATATTTGTCGCAAAATAAATAATATTTCAAATAAATAATACAAAAATTATGAGTTTAAAAAATATTTTTTTTAAAGATGATGAAACAGGTGATCCAAAATCTCCTGTTAAATCAGAAGTTGGTAAAACAGTTAATCCTGTTATTTCAACTCCCGTAACTCCTACATTTTCTGGTATACAGGGAATGGTAAACGAAAAAATTCTGAGTGGTTTGAAGGATGTTATAAAGAAAAATAACATTACTGGTATTGATTACTATGAATTTTCACAAAATGTTGAGCAATTAAACAACATTATTCCTGACGACAAAACAAAATTTGCAGCAGCTTATGCTTCATTAATAACTTCAGGTGGTGTCACAAAAGCGGTTTTATTATCATCCATTGATACATATCTTGTTGTAATTGCCAAAGAAAAAGAAAATTTCGCCATTGATCTTAAAAAACGTTATGATGATATCGTTGGTAAACGAACTCAAGGCATCACTGATGCACAAAAAAGAATTGGTGATCTTCAAAAAGAACTTACTTCTCTCAGCCAATTCGTAATCGAAGAAACTCAAAACGTACAGCAGGAAGAACTTAAACTTAAACAAGTTGAAAGTAATTTCGAAGCTTCTATCGCACATCTGATAGCTTGTCTGAATTCCGACAAAGAAAAAATTAATCTTTACATCGCTTAAAATATACTATAATGATAAATACTTTAATGCCTTCTCTACAAAGTGGTGACAAAAAACCATTATGGCAACAAAAAGGTGGCACTTTTGCTACAGTAGTTCTTGCGGGGTTAATATTATTAGTAGTAATCAATGCACCAAAACTTCTCTTTTTATTTCAATCAACATTATATGCCATTTTAACTTTATGTGGAATTGGAATAGTAGTTTTTTTACTTACTAATAAGCAATTTAGAATGGCTTTAAGTGTTGGGTATTTTATTTTCATGAAGAAATTATTAGGTATTTTTGTTGAAATGATGCCCGATAAAATTCTTGATAGAAGAATAGCACAAATGGAAAAAAATACTGAAGACAGTAAAAAGGCAGTTGGTAAACTTTATGGAATAAAAATGGAATTAAGTAAAAAGTTGAAAACAAAAGAACAAAAAATAGCCGATAATGCTAATGCTGCTACTGCTTTTAGAAAAAGGAATGATAAAAACAGAGCATTACTTGCTGAACGTGAAATGTCACGTCAGACAAATTTAGCCAACATGTATGTTGAATTACTTAATTCAGTTAGTAAGTGGTATATTACACTCCAAAAATTAACTGAAATGGCTGATTTAACTGTTGAAGATGCTAAAAATGAAGTTGAAGCATTAAAAGAACAATACAAAATTGCTTCGATATCATATAATGCATATAAAAGTGCTATGTCTGCAATGAAGGGTGATCCCGATGAAGCAGCATTGTTTCAGTCTGCTATGGATAAAATGACAGATGATATTAGTTCTAAACTTGGTGAAATGGAGTTAGTTTTAAACGAAACTTCCGGCATTATCAACAAAATTGATGTTCAGAAAGAAGTTATGTCAATTCAAGGTAGTCAACTTTTGGAAAAATACGAAAAATTAGGTCTTGATGGTATCTTAAATAAATTTGAAACATTACCTTCGGGTAAAATTCAAAACATACAGGATGTCGCATATGAACCTATTACCGTAAGCACTGCTTTACCTCAAGGAAAATCAAAATATTTTGATATTTAATAAACAATTTTTTTATTCATTAAAAACAATACAAATATGTGGACAAAATTAACATTTATGGGAAGATTGGGTATAACAATCTTAATAATGGGTGCTATCGTATGTGCTTATTTATTTCTAATCAAACCTAACATTAAATCTGATAAAAAGGATTTAAATGCTACTACTCCTACTGAAAAAAAATCTTCTGGTGGAATTACAGATATTTTTTCTTCAGGTACTAAATTAACTATTACTTATAACACCTTTATTGGAGTTGCCGGACTTATTCATATGAATGAAGGTATAGTTCCAAATAAAGATTCCAGAATGTATAAAGACTATGGAGTATTACTTACAATTAATATTCAGGATGTTGTTAAAGATAGTCGTAGTACTTTAATTTCTGGTGATATTGATGCCGTATATTGCACTACCGATGCACTATCAATTGATATGAGTAGTGGAAGTGGTATTGTAATGATAAAAGCAAAACAAGTTATGCAGGTTAATCAATCTCATGGTGCAGATGTTTTAATGGTTGATCCTTCAATAAGAAATATTGGGGACTTAAGAGGAAGAGATATCGCTTGTGCTATTGGTACTGCATCTGAAACTGCATTAATTGAATTCTTGGCATTAAATAAAATGACCATAAAAGATGTAAATGTAATTGAAGTTGGTGACGGTATTGAAGCTTCAAATATGTTTAAAAGTGGTAGAGTTCCTGCTGCAATGGTTTGGTATCCTGATAATAAAGATTGTAAAGATGCTATTGAAGGTGCATATGAATTAATATCAACAAAACAAGCACCAAGTATTATTGCTGATGGTTTACTTATATCGGAAGAAGTGATTAACGATAAAAGAGAAGCAATTGTAAATTTAGTAACTGCTTGGCTTATAGGTAATGGAGAAGTAAATGTTGATAAAAGTGCACAACAACACGCTGCAAAAATATTTGCAAGAGATTTCTTGGGTAATGAATCAGGTACTTATGATGTAGCATTGGATATGTTATCAGGTGTTAGATTTTCAACATATGGTGATAATATGAACTTTTTTGGATTGAATCCAACATTTACTGGTGTAACTGGTGATGAAATGTATACAGATATGTCAATAACATATGCTGAACTTGGTTTGACTAAATCTCCACTACCTTGGAGATCAATATCAGATATTTCAATATTACAAGCCATTAATTTATCTAATGATCCTAAACAAATAGCAGAAGTTGCACCCTCTTTTGAACCTGCAACTAAAGAATTAATTACTAAACCAGCTATTTCAAATATTAAAGCATCAATTAAATTTGCTACAAATTCTGCCGAATTGGATAGAAATAGTGAATATATTATTAAAAAAGAATTTTCCGGAATTGCAAAATCTTTCAGAGATGCTCGTATTAGGATTAAAGGTAATACCGATAATGTAGGTAATGCTGTTTACAATAAAAATTTATCTGAAAAACGTGCACATGCGGTTGCAGATTATTTAGTTAAAAAATTTAATTTCGATCCCGATAAATTTATAATAATTGGTAATGGATCGAAAGAAGCTATTGAGAATGGTAGTGTTGGTTCTGATGAAAATTACAGAAGAACCGATTTCGAAGTTCTTAATTAACAATTTGTATTGTTTATTTGACGGAGAGTTGCGATAGTAATATCGCACTCTCTTTCATATATAAATTTATCATACATATCTTATTTGTCAGATTAAACCTGACAATAATACTTTAAAACATATGAAAATTAAAACTATATTAATTGTCTTAATTATAATTTTCCTTGGAATATTCGGATATTTTGCATTTCCTATAATAATGGGAATACTTAAAACAATTCTTGGTTTAGTTATTTTAGCAGTATTTGTTATTGGATTTTTTATTGGTCGTTTAACATCCAAAATAAAATGAGTAAATCCGAAATTTTAAAAATGGGTGGAAAAGTTAATGATAAAACTCACATTACTTTATCAATTTTAGGGGTGTTTGGGTTTTTAATAACTTGGCATATTTTAAGTTTATTTAGTAAACCTCAAATATTACCATCACCCTTTCAGGTTTTATTAGCACTTAAAGAAATTCTCGTAGAATCTCAATCATATGTTAATATTTGGTATTCTATTAAATTAAATTTGACAGGTTATTTAATTGCTCTTGTTATAACAATTCCTTTTGGTTTTTTTATATCATTATATCCAATTGGAAGAGGTTTATTTAATTCAAATATTAACGCTACTCGTTATTTACCCTTAACTGCTGTAACCGGATTATTTATTGCATGGTTTGGTATTCAATTTGATATGAAATCATATTTTATGGGATTTTCAATATTAATTTATTTACTTCCGGCAATGATTCAACGAGTCGATGAAACCGAAAAAATACATTTACAAATTATTCATACTCTTGGAGCATCTAATTGGCAAAAATTCAAATATGTATATTTCCCATCAACAATGCCTAAATTTTGGAGAGATACCCGATTATTAGTTGCAATTTCATGGACATACATTATTGTAGCTGAACTTATTAATAAAACTGGTGGCGTAGGTGCAATGATATTTAATGCTGGAAAACAAAGCAGAAATGATATAATTATATCTATTTTGATTTTAATTATTGTAATTGGTATGTTACAAGATGTTTTATTTTATTTAAGTCATAAAGCAATGTTTCCTCATGATTATAATATTTATAGAAAAATTAAACAAGTTGTAACACCTACTAATCCTACTACACCAATCAAAAAATCATTTTTGCAACGAATAAATATTGTGAAATAATGGGATATTTTGAAGAAACACAACCAAAAGTAACACTAAAAGATTCATCTATATATGCCGATGTAAACGTTATTGATTATGTTAACATAACACAAAAATTTGAAAATGGACGTGTTTTATTCAATAATTTTAATTACTCAGTAAAAGATGTTAAAATTGGTGGACAATTTACAACAATTTTAGGTAAATCTGGTTGTGGTAAAACACAACTTTTAAAATATCTTTCGGATTTGCAAACGCCAACATCAGGAGATATTTTAATATATGGAGAAAAACATAATAAAAATAATAGAATACCAATGGTATTTCAAGAATATAGTTCTTTTCCTTGGTTTACTGTACTTCAAAATGTATCATTGCCTTTAATATTAAAGGGTGTAAAACAAAAGGAAATTGAAGAAAGAGCACATAAAATGATCGAATTTGTCGGGTTAAAAGGTCACGAATATAAATGGGCAAAGCAAGGACAATTATCTGGTGGTCAATTACAAAGAGTAGCTATTGCAAGAAACCTTGTATCTAATCCACAGATATTGCTTTTAGATGAACCATTAAGTGCTTTAGATATTATTACAAAAAATGAAATTCAAAACTTATTATTGGAACTTTTTTATAATAAAGAAATTGATATAACATTTGTTTTGGTAACACATGATATTCGAGAAGCTGTTTATCTTTCCAATAAAATAATTATTTTAGGTGGTTCACCAACTCAGGTAATAAAAGAATATGATATTGATTTAGGATTTAGAACACCTGCAATCAAACATACCGTAGATTTTCTAAATTATGTAAAAAAAATTGATGAAGATTTTGCTCAAGTATAATAATATGGACTTAATATTATCAATAATAATTGCAATACCATTATCAATATTTGGATTATATAAATTATTAAAGGATTGTGTTAATCCTGAATATGAATCTTGGTTAATACAAGATAAAGCAAAATATCCTGAACTATATAATTAATAAAAAAGGTTTTTAATTTTCTGCTTTTTTATTTTATATGATGTGTTAATACTTAAAGTAATCCAATTACTCGGCTATTTTCGGTTAAGTTTAAATTCTTAACAAATTTATTCACGTCTCTTTTAGTTCTTTCAACTTTCTTCAAA
>Ga0172381_10005430_pt1 | contig 12935 bp, 12 predicted proteins | sample Leawel6488metaG_FD_119754 | JGI IMG/M metagenome (GOLD analysis project Ga0172381, IMG submission 119754) | Leachate microbial communities from a municipal landfill in Southern Ontario, Canada - Leachate well 64-88 metaG | ecosystem: Engineered > Solid waste > Landfill > Unclassified | place...
CATTTTGGCAATCGAAGTAGTCTTTCCAGTGCCGTTGACACCAACAAATAAAATAACGGTCAAGCCTAACGGGTTATACTTGATATTTGTGTTGACAATTTGTCATTTTAAATAAATATCAAATAATTTATCGACAATAATATTTTCTAATTCTTTCGGATGTTCTATGTGGCGATTTTTGACTTCTTTTTTTAGTTCCGAGATGAAAACCACCGTGGTATCAACACCAATGTCGGCCATCACAAAAATCTCTTCGAGTTTATCATAAAGACTGTCATCGATTTTATTGGCATTGATGAGTACATTTTTTAATGATGAAAGAGAGCCCTTACGGGTTTTTTCCATACCGATTTTATACTTTTCAGCTTTAGCTTTTCGGTCTTTACCGGCAAATAGATTTGCGAAGAGTCCCATGGTTTCACCTGCTTTGCATGAAGTATTATATCACAGATTTATGGATATTGGATAGTATTGTTCTTCAAAAACATCCGCCCTGAAAGGACGGATATTTGCTAATTGATATTAATCTCTTATTCTTGATAACCGCAATTAGTGGTGTTGATACAAAAGGTTTTGCCCTCATTTTCTACAAGCGGTCGTCCGCATACTGGGCAAACTCGATTGGTAGCGCTATATGGGGAGATATATTTACATTTAGGGAAGTTACTGCACGCATAAAATTTACTGCCTTTATTCTTCCCTTTTCCAGCAGTGCGTTCAACTAAATGCCCTTTATGACACTGTGGGCAGATAACTTCGGTATCAAGAACCATAGTTGTAGGTTTTTTGATTTTTTCGGATGGTTTTATATACTTACATGTTGGAAAATCACTACATGCTTCAAATTCGCCAAATTTGCCTTTCCGAAACACCATCGGTGATCCGCATTTGGGGCAGACCTCTCCTGTTGATGTTGGTTTTACTCTTATCATGTTTTTACTGGCAAAATCGATTAGCGGAATAAAATAATTATAAAAGTCCCGAATTGTTACTAACTGTGACCCTTTGCCTTCGGCGATTTCATCAAGGATGTTTTCCATGGCCTTTGAATAATCGGCACTGACAAATTCCGCAAAATATTGATCGAGTTCCGCAATTGTCATTCGTCCTTGTTCAGTTGGAACAAACTTTTTTTCACTTATTGTCGCGTATTTCCGTTCGCGAATGGTAGCTATCGTCGAAGCATAAGTTGAAGGTCTGCCAATGCCAAGATCTTCCATTTCCTTGATAAGTCGCGCCTCTGTATACCGAAGTGGCGGTTGGGTAAAGCATTGCTTTTTTTCCACTGACAAGGGGAGAATTGAAGTTCCTATCGATATGTCAGGAATGACATTTTTCCGATCTTCTTCAGCGCTTTCATATTTAGAATAGATGGCCAGATAACCATCGAATAATTGTTTATATGATACCGTTTTAAATAAAGCTTCATTGTTCCTTAAAATTAGTGTTTTTTGTTCTAAACAAGTGGGCTTCATTAAGGAAGCAACTGCTCTGGCATATATCATATGATACAAATTATATTCATCGCGTGACAAATGTGACTTTAAACTTTCTGGTGTTCGACTCAAATCGGTTGGTCTTATCGCTTCATGTGCATCTTGAATATTTCCATGGCTTGTTGCTTTTTTGACAGATCCGAGATATTGTTTGCCAAATTTATTGACAATAAAATTAGTAGCGCTTGATATGAAAGAATCAGATAAGCGAATAGAATCGGTCCGCATATACGATATTAACCCAACTTTTTCAGTATCAGTTTCAACACCTTCATATAATCGTTGTGCTACTTGCATCGTTTTAGTAGCGGAAAATCCATATCGATTGGAAGCATCCTGCTGTAATGTAGAGGTAATAAAGGGGGGACGACTTTCCACGAATTTGTTTTTTAAATCCAGTGATTGAACAGTAAAATCCGCATTTAATGAGTTAATAATGGCATCCGCCACTTCAGCTTTACCGATTTTAATGGGCTTATCTTTATATTTATATAATTGGGCGGTAAAAGTTGGGTATTGCGCATATATTTCGTAATATTCTTCAGCTATGAATTTATCGATTTCATTTTCGCGGTCAACAATAATCTTTAAGGCTGCGCTTTGAACCCGTCCAGCGGATTTGGATTTTATTTTGTTTTGTAGCAATTTGCTTAGTTTAAATCCAATAATCCTATCAATGATGCGTCGGGTTTCTTGGGAAGAAACTAGGTTTTCGTCAATGTCTTTAGGGTGCTCAAAAGCCTCTAAAATCGCAACTTTTGTTATTTCATTAAAAATAACACGTTTGACAATTTTGTTTTTAGTATCAAGAATTGCATTAAGATGCCACGAGATGGCCTCCCCTTCCCGATCAGGGTCGGTTGCTAAAAAGATTTCATTGGCTTTTTTAGCTGCATCATTGAGTTCCTTGACAGTCCCTTTTTTATCGGGAATGATGTCATACTGCGGTTTGAAATCGTTGTTGATATCGATTCCTAACCCGCCAGCACCAGCAATTGCTAGATCACGAACATGACCTTTAGACGATTTAACTGTATATTCTTCGCCTAAATATTGTTCAATGGTTTTCGATTTGGATGGTGATTCGACGATTACTAATTTTTTTGTCATATGTATCTACTCCGTTTCAGTATATTACTATACGCAATAATCTTATGCTTGTCAACACCTTTGTTTTGATAAAAAAAAGACATTTATTTATTTACAATAAATGTCATACGGTCTTTATTTTGCATGTCTTTGATTGTGAAAATGTCTGCATTCGGATAATATTTTAGTGCTAATGCACGAATTTCTTCGGCTTTATCAAATCCATGTTCGAATGCCATAATAAAACGCGGATTTAAAACTTTTTGCGCTTCTTCAATGATAATTCGATAAAATTTCAGTCCATCGTAGCCACCGAATAAAGCAATATTAGGTTCGTTATCCTTAATAATATCATCCACCATCTCAGTATCCGGTATATACGGGGGATTAGAAACAATAATATCGAATTTCATGTTCTGGATGGGAGTAAGCATATCACCTTGAAGCAACGAAATATGGGCCCCCAGTCGATTGGCATTTTGTTTGGCAACTATCAAAGCGGCTTCGCTAATGTCGGTGGCAGTCACTTCAATCTGGGGTTCTTCTTTGGCAAAAGTAATTGCCAAACACCCCGATCCTGTTCCGATGTCAACGAGTTTCACCGGTTCACCAGAAAAAACTTCATCATACTGAATTAAAACATTGGCAACTAGTTCTTCGGTTTCAAAACGGGGAATTAAAACGGCCTCATTAACGATAAAATCATAGCCATAAAATGAGACATATCCCATAATATATTGAACTGGACGATGATGATTCACATACAGATCAACAGCATCCATGAAGGCAACTTGATCTACTTCTGGCATTTCTTGGTCGATATCAAGATATAGTTGGGTTGGGGTTTTTCGGGAGAAATGCATTAAAAGTAGTTTGATGCCCGATGTTTCCATTCCCTGTGCTCGAGCCAGTTTCTCTCCCATGCGTAATACAGCAGAATATAGAGCCATATTATTCTTCCTGCTTAGAAAGGATTCGCCGTTGTTCTTCGGCTTGCAAAGCATCAAGAATTGAATCAAGCTTGCCTTCCATGACCCGGTCTAATTGTTGAATGGTAAAGTTTATTCGATGGTCGGTTACTCGATTCTGTGGATAATTATAGGTGCGAATTTTCTCGGAACGATCACCGGTCCCAATTTTACTTTTTCGTTCTTCGCCCTCTTTGTCCAGTTTTTCTTGTAAAGCCAAGTCATATAGACGCGATCTTAAGTTTTTTAACGCCGAGGCTTTGTTTTCCTGCTGGCTTTTTTCGTCTTGGCATTGAACAACCATTCCTGTAGGAATGTGAGTTAACCGAACTGCTGATTTTGTGGTGTTGACCGATTGTCCTCCCGGCCCAGAAGAACAGAATATATCGATACGAATATCATTCATATCCAACTCAAAATCCAGTTCTTCCGCTTCCGGAAGCGCTAAAACGGTCGCTGTTGAAGTATGAATTCGTCCCGATGCTTCGGTTTGGGGAACGCGTTGAACCCGGTGAACACCAGATTCATACTTCATATATGAATAGACTGAATCGCCACTGACGGAAAATTCAATTTGTGAAAATCCGCCCATTTCGGAAACGTCCGCAAACATTACCGCAACTTTCCAACCACGTGACTCCGCATACTTAGTATACATCCGGAAGAGATCGCCGGCAAAAATGTTGGCTTCATCGCCACCAGCAGCACCGCGGATTTCCATAATAACATTTTTTTCATCGGCGGGATCTTTTGGTATTAGCATTAGTTTTAACGTTTCTTCATATGTGTTTATTTTGGTCTTCAAAGCAGTGGATTCGATTTCTGCCATTTCCCGAATTTCTAAATCGTCATCATGAGTCATATCTTTGATACCATCAAGCTGTTTGAGACAGCTTTTGTATTGTTGATAAACCACAACAATTTTTTCTAAAGCCTTGTGTTCTTTAGAAAGCTCACGAACACGTTGGCGATCCGTGGCGATATTGACGTCGGATAACTGTTGCGTAACTGTGGTAAAACGTTCTTCAATTTGATCTAATCTTTCGTTTAACATAATGTTCTCCTGATCACTAATAAGATTTTGATATTGTACAATAAATGTTGAATCCAGCAAAGAAAAACGGTCTTTCGACCGCTAGTAATCTTCTTTGGCTTGGTCTTTATCGTATGTATCTTGCGCATTACTAGTGCTTAGATTACTGAATGTGGACATATTCTTATTAAATAACAATTCGAATTCCCCAATCGTACCGGAACGGTTTTTGGCAATACTTACTTCGACATGGTTCTTCTTCGTGGTCTCCTGATCATAGTAATCTTCTCGATATAAGAACATTACAATGTCTGCATCTTGCTCAATTGACCCCGATTCACGCAAATCAGCCATGACTGGCTTCTTCTCTTTCCGCATTTCAACATTCCGCGATAATTGGGACAATGCAACAACAGGAACCTTTAATTCACGAGCTACTTCTTTTAAAACCCGGCTAATTTCCGAAACCTCTTGAACGCGGTTGGCCTGGTTTGTTTGTGAACCACTGAGTAATTGCAAATAGTCAACAACAATCAAATCAAGTTTTTCTTCTTGTTTCAGTTTGCGGCATTTACTCCGAAGATCAGTTACTTTGACCGTTCCTGAATCATCAAAATATAGATTCAATCCGGAAAGACTGCTGACGGCAAAATGGATTTTTTCCCATTCTTGCGGCGTAAGTTTTCCTTGACGGAGTTTAAAATTATCAACCTGAGCTTCACAAGAAAGCAACCGCATTACTAATTGGTCAACGCCCATTTCTAAAGAGAAAAAAGCAACATGCGGACGGTTCTTGGATTTGGCAACATTTAACGCAATGTTTAAAGCAAATGCGGTTTTGCCCATTGACGGACGAGCAGCAATGATCAGTAAATCTGATTTTTGTAGACCTAAGGTATAATGGTTAAATTCATAATACCGGGTGTCTAGTCCAGTGACATTGCCACCAATCTGAGCTTGTTCTGCGATTTTACCAATTAATAGATTGGCAATTTCACCAACACCCTTGAAATCACTGGTTCGTTTATCTTTTGTAATACCGATAATCTTTTTTTCGACATCATCGATAAATGCGGGAGTGTTGTCAATAGAATAAGAATTTTCGATGATTTCCCGACAGGTATCTTGAATTCTTCGGGTAATCGATTTGTCTTTGACAATGTTAATATAGTTGAGGAGATTGGCGGTTGAAGGAACAGCATCAATCAATCCGGCTATGTACTCAACTCCTCCAGCTTTTGCGAGTAAATTCCTGTTTTCCAAGCGGTCAATGAGTGTCGTATAATCAATGAAGATATCTTCATGATGCAAATCGCTCATTATGGTATACAATACCTGATGATTAGGAGAATAGAAATCCTGTTGCTGCAGCTTGTCAAGGATGGTTTTTATCGACCCTTGTTCGAAGAAAACGGAACCAAGTACCGCTTGTTCGGCTTCAATGTTTTGTGGGATTTTTTGTTCCATGGCGATCCTCCGTTTCGGGGTAAATCCTATTTTTCTTCGATAATCTGTAAATTAATAACCGCGGTTACGTCCTTGTGTAGCTTGACCATTACCTTATAAACACCCAAAGAATGAATGTTATCTTCTAAAAGGATTTTCCGTTTATCAATATCAATATTGTAGACCTTTTTATACTCTTCGGCAATTTGCTTGTTGTTTATCGCTCCAAAAAGTTTTCCCGATTCACCAATCTTGACGTATAGTTTAATCGGTTTGTCCTCAATTTCCGCTTTTAGTTTCTTCATGGCTTCCAAATCAGCTAAAGCATCATTTTCAGCTTTAGTTTTTTCATCTTCAATCGCCTTAATATTCGAATTGCTAGCTTCAATAGCTTGTTTAGAAGTCAATAGGTAATTTCCATATCCGGTTGCGACTTCAATTACTTCACCTTTTTTACCTTTGCCTTTGACATCCTTAATCAAAATAATTTTCATCGTTGCATCCTCCTTATACGAAGATTTCAAGATTTCTTCGAGTTTTTGTATGATATCGGGGATATTTCCTCCCGTAATCTGTGCTGCCGCATTATTCAAATGACCACCGCCACCAAATTGTTCCATCATCACAGATACATTGAACTTATCTATGGAACGAGCGGAAATGGCAATCGTCTCACTACCGATGTTTCCGATTGCAAATGCCGCAATAATGTCATCGATCTCTAAAAGTTCATCAGCGGTTTTTGCCAATTGGATTCGATCAGTTTTATCTTCAGGAGCCATTGTGGCTATTGCAAACCGATCATCAATAATTTGAGCCGAGTTGACCAGATTTGATTTAGTCTTAATATCATCGAGAGATTCCCGGAGAATCAACCGAGCTTTAAATGGGTCGGCGGCATATCGTTTTAATAAGGCCGCCGCCTCAAAGGTTCGCACCCCAGTCCGATAGGTAAAGTTATTGGTATCAATCATCATGCCGGCAAGCATAATGGTAGTTTCAAAACCATCAATTTCAAATTCATAATTATATAGTTCCATCATCTCGACAACTAATTCCACTGAAGATGATGCATACGGTTCAACATAGTTTAAACTGACCTCAGAAAGCAAGTTGTCAATGCGGCGATGGTGATCAATAATGACAATATTTTTGGTTTTTTCTAATAGCTTCGGTTCTATGGTCTGAGTTGGACTATGATGATCAACCAAAACTAAAAGACTATTTGCAGTAATCTCATCGATTGCATCTGCGGGATCGATAAGATATTCAAGTAATTTGATATCTTCGCGATTTAGCATATCAATGACTTTGGCACAGGTATGATCAATACGATCAAAATCAATGATAATCCGTGATCGCCTACCTTGAGCAATTGCTAAATGTAATAACCCAATAGCCGAGCCAAACGCATCTAAATCTGTATTATGATGGGGCATTATATAAGTCGCTTCTGATTTTGAAATCAGATCGCTAAAGGCACGAGAATTGATCCGAGCAGTGATTTTTGTGCGTTTTTCGACGGTATTGCTTTTACCACCAAACATTTTCAACGGCTGATTTTGAATATTTACTACGACTTGATCTCCACCGCGTCCAAGTGCTAGTTTTAAAGCTTCTTCAGCTAATTCACCAAGTTTATCAGCTTGAGTGTCAAAACAAGCAACGCCCATACTCACAGTAACTCTAACTTCATTTTGATTGGATATTTCATTAATGGCGTCTAAAATCGAAAATTCATCTTTCATAACTTGTTCTAATTGTTTTTTTGACATGTAAATGACTGATTTTTCTGGTCGAACATTTAAAAAATAGATGTCATACTTTCGACACCAGTTATCCATAGCACCCAATAGTTTTCCTTGGATATTATTTTTAATCTGTAAATCCATATTGGCCGTTGCTTCATCAAGATTATCAAGATTGACAATTCCAATAACGGTTGTATTTTCGTAAAGTCGCTTCTTATAATCCTCGCGTTCAGTGACTTCGAATAAATACGCACACTTGTTTTTGGGATAGTGAATGACTTCATAATCTTTCCCATAGATGTTTAAAAGGAATTTCCCTTCCCGTTTTTGAATCATATTGTTTAAGTTATCGTGAATGAAAGATAATTTACGATCAATAAGAATATTTGAAAAAAACTCCTTGGCAATTCCATTTGCCCAGGTGATTGTGAAATTGTCGTCGTAAAGAATCATGCCCACAGGAAGGTAACTAAGGGCAATATCTTCACTGTTTTTTAACCGCCGAGAAAGGAGATTAGTTTCTTTGATTTTTTCTTCAAGTGTCCTAATTTTACCAACGCGTTTGCGATTACTAAAAGCTACCAGTAATGAACTTATAATGATTGTTGCCAATAAACATGCAAAAAGAATAATATAAATATGATTGTCAAGTGACCATAAATAAACGAAACCGAAAATGCTTAACGAAAAAAAGATAATAACGGATAAAATAATCATGACAATTGAACGCTTTTTCATCATAGCACTCCTTTCGTCGTCAACAGAATAATTATATCATATAATGATAAAATTGCAAATTCGAAACCGAAAGTCATAAAAAAAAGACTCACTGAGTCTTTTTTGAATTTTTAGTCTTTTACGAATGGTAATAAAGCCATGAAACGGGCGCGTTTAATTGCGACTGCTAGATGTTTCTGATAGTAAGCTTTCGTACCGGTTACACGTCTTGGAAGAATTTTTCCCCGCTCAGAAATGAACTTTTTTAACAGTTCAAAATCTTTAAAATCGATATATGAAATCTTATTGTCAGTAAAGTAACATCTTTTTTTGGTTTTTCTTCGCATATTCCGGTTGCCCCCTGGGCCTCCAGTTTGCGGTCTTCCGCTGGTATACATCTTTAATCCTCCTATTTAGAATGGCAGATCGTCTTCAATGACGTGAATGTCATTGTCTTTTTCGACGGTGGTTTCCTTTTCGATTGAACGATTGTTATCTCCGGATTGCCCTTTGGGTTCTAAGAACTCTACGGAATCACAGATTATCTCAGTAACATATCGTTTCACATTGGTTTTTTCATCCATGTAATCACGGGTTTGCAAGCGACCGTCAACGGCAACCATATGTCCTTTACTGACATACTTGCTAATGTTTTCGGCTTGCTTTCTCCAGGCAACGCATGGAAAAAAGTCGGTAGCAGAGTTATTGTAATTACTGTTGGAATTATCACTGCCATTACTTCCGCTTGAAAACGGCCGATTAACAGCGATGGTAAAAGAAACAAAAGCAATATTGTCTTTATTGGTGTGTCTTAACTCGGGATCTTTCACCAAACGGCCGACAAGCACGACTCTGTTTAACATTGATATCCCTCCAACTTATTTTTCTTCTCTTGATACGATAATGTGTCTGAGAACGTCTTCTTTAATGCCGGCAACCCGGTCGAATTCGTTAAGGCCTTCGACTGAAGCTTGGCAAGTCAAGACGACGTAATAGCCTTTTTTGAAATCTTTGATTTCATAGGCTAGTTCTCTTGTCCCCCACTCGTTGACAACCAAATCTGTAGCCCCGCGTGATGTCAAAATCGCATTTAATTCTTCAATTAATGCTTTTCTGGCTTCAGCTTCGATGGTTGGACGAATGATGTACATAACATCATATTTTCTCATTTTCGTTCCTCCTTATGGTCTAGTGGCTGCAAAACCCTTTGCAGCAAGGTGGTGAGATTTCTCACGCCCGATAATTATAACATATGAATATATATTTGTCTATAAAAAAAGACTTTTGCCAATTTGTTTCTAAACCTAAAAGCCAATGATCGACCCTTATTCTTCGTTTTCCACTATATCATCAGCGAGGTGTTGTTTCAAGCGAAAGAATGGTATTAAACAGGATACCGATTTTTGATAGCTTTTATATTCGGGACGAGAAGCCAAAATCTTCTTTTCCATCATGGGTATACTTATAAATAAAAATAAAGCAGTCATTGAAATTGGCGCTATCAATAAAACATTAAATGATTGAAATGCGCCAAAATACATCACCCATACACCCCACCACATTAAAACCTCGCCAAAGTAGTTCGGATGCCGAGAATACTTCCATAATCCCTCATCGATACAGCGATGTCTTCCTTGATTGCGAAGTCTAAATGAAGTCATTTGGTGATCTGCTATATATTGGATAAGTACCGCCAAAATACACATTACAAATCCGATGCCAATTATTAAGTTCATCTCTGGTTTGGCTTGTAAAAAATAATATATGCTCGCCATTTGAAAAAAAACAATGACGGTGGGCATGACATTAATCCCCATCAAATTGGCTAAAAACCATAAATGTGGGCGTTTGTTACGAATCATCGTGTATCGCCAATCTTGAACCGAGAAATCCACCCATCCAAGAGCCCAATTAAGTGTTAATCTAAGAGACCAAAATGCGATGGCAAATCCTAACAGTACAACACTAAGTTGAACAGTAGAGCGAAGAACCAGCATCCATCCAATGATGATAATTGGAGGCATAAAACTCCAATATGGATCATATACACTCGCATTTTTAACCAACAAACCGAAGCCCCATATAATAAGTGTCGCGATTATGTCCGCTACGAACATTTTGATTAATGCATTCTCAATGGGCATTATCAAAAAAACCGCCCCAGCAGCACTAATAGCAATGACATACATCAACATAATGATTAGCAGCGTTTCATTGCGTTTGTTTTTTGGTTTCATCATATCAAATTTACTTTCCTTTTTATTTGGTGGTTTTGATGATTACGATGGCTTCTGCCAAAGCAAAAGAAACTGCTTTTTTTCGAACCATCGTTCGATCACCGGAAAACCATTTTTTGTACGAAAACAGTTTATCTAAAAAGGCAAAACCAAAGTAAACTGTTCCCACAGGGTTAGTTTCAGTACCACCACTTGGACCAGCAATTCCCGTGATGGCAATTCCTAATTCACAGTTAGTGATTTTTTTCAGACATCTGGCCATTTCCTCGGCGCATTCGATACTAAAAGTACCGTATGCTTCAAAACAAGATTCATCGACTCCAAGAATCTTCATTTTTGCGTCTTCGGAATAAGTTATAAATGCTTCCTCTATGATTGATGATGATCCGCTCACATTAATTATTCGGGACGAAAGCATGCCCCCGGTGCATGATTCAGCAGTGGAAATATGATATTTTTTGTCACGCACTAATTGGAACAGAACAGTCTCAAGTGAAGTGTTTGGTGGCGTAATGATGAAATCACAAAATGTTTTTTTGAAGACTTTTAAAGTGCGATTAAAATGCCTTTGGTCTTCTGCTTCAGTATAGAATTGAATAATCAAATCCCCATTTTCGTCAGAAACATTGATTTTAACGTCTCGGTAGTGCGGGATTTTTTCTTTTAGTAACAACATTGTCTCCTCAGAGTTGATGTTATATAAAGTATATTCTTCTTCATATACAACTCTTCTAGTTAAATTGGTATCAATTGTCATTTTCCCCACCTATAAATTGAAGCGGAAATGGAAAATATCGCCATCATTGGCAACGTATTCTTTACCTTCGAGACGAATTTTTCCTAATTCTCTCGCTTTAGCTTCTGATCCACAAGCAATTAAATCATCATAACTTATCGTCTCAGCACGAATAAAGCCTTTCTCAAAATCACTATGGACAATCCCAGCACATTCCGGTGCTTTGGATCCCTTTTTGAATGTCCAGGCTCTAACTTCATCTTTACCAACCGTTAAAAATGTTTGTAAATTTAACATCTCATAACTCTTTTGAATTAAATCGATAAGGCCGGGTTGCTTTACTCCCAATTCCTCAAGAAATATTGCTTTTTCATCATCAGGTAACTGTGCTAATTCAGATTCAATTTTAGCACTGATAACGCACACTTTTGAACCTTCTGATTCAGCAATTTCCATCACTTGTTTAACATACGTATTATGGCTATAATCAGTCAATTCCTGGTCCGAAACGTTACAAACATACAGTGTTGGTTTGGCGGTTAAAAAATTAAAATTTCGTAACAATTTTTTGTCTTCAATCGATAAATCCATTGAGCGGATAGGTTGTGATTTTTTCAAGAAAACCATCGCTCTTTTAAGCAACTCATATTCAATCACGGAATCCTTATCCGTTTTCATTTGCGCTCGTTTTTCAATTTTCGGAATTCGTTTTTCAATTGTGTCGATATCCGCAAAGATTAATTCGAGTAATATCGTTTCTATATCCCGAATCGGATCAATGCTGCCTTCTATATGAATGACATTGTCATCGTCAAAACATCTTACCACTTGACAGATTGCATCGCAGGCTCGAATATAAGAAAGAAATTGATTTCCAAGTCCTTCTCCTTTGGATGCACCACGAACCAAGCCAGCAACGTCGGTGAACTCAAAAGTTGTATAAATTGTTTTTTTGGGATTGTACATCTTTACTAATGTATCAACTCGAGTATCAGGTACTTCGACAATGCCGACGTTTGGGTCAATCGTCGCAAACGGAAAGTTTGCCGCAAAAGCATTTGATTTTGTCAAAGCATTAAATAAAGTCGACTTACCAACATTTGGCAAACCGACAATTCCAGCTGTTAATCCCATGATTTCAACTCCTATTGAATGTCTGTTTCTATTGTACCAAAAACCCCTTGATTATTCAAGAAATACCCCGATATGTGCAGGCAAACGCCAAAAAGAAATCGACTTATTCGTCGATTTCACAACTATCGCTAATTATCTTGGAATTAATGTTAAATAATTTAATCGCATTCATCGTAGTTATCTTTTTCGCTTGATCATATGTTATACCTCGTAATGATGCAATCTCTTCGCAGATATACCGCAAATGTTTTGGCTCATTTGTTTTCCCCCGTAAAGGAACTGGCGAGAGATAAGGGGAATCGGTTTCAATCATCAGTCTAGCATCGGG
>Ga0172381_10005431_pt1 | contig 12934 bp, 13 predicted proteins | sample Leawel6488metaG_FD_119754 | JGI IMG/M metagenome (GOLD analysis project Ga0172381, IMG submission 119754) | Leachate microbial communities from a municipal landfill in Southern Ontario, Canada - Leachate well 64-88 metaG | ecosystem: Engineered > Solid waste > Landfill > Unclassified | place...
GCAAGCTCTTTGACCGGGAAATATCCCGTTCTTGCCAAAATGCTGTAAAAGACAGGAGAGAGGTGTCCTGCAGAGAGGAAGAACATATCCTTTCCCTTTCCTTCCCTTGTCCATTTTTTAGGATCGTGGTTGAGTTCCTTGAAAAAAAGCGCTGTTAAAAAATCTGTGCTGCTTAAGGAACCTCCCGGGTGACCGGAGCCGGCCATATTGACCATTCGGACAATATCTCTCCTAACTTGAGATGCTATCTCTTGTAAATTTGCGATACTTGTCATTATGTTAATGATTAATTGCTAATAGTGCAAAGATAGCACCAAACAGAGGATTTTGGTAATTATTTTTATCTTTGCATCCACTTAACGGTTCTAAACATTAAGATGAAGCAAATTAGGAATTTTTGTATTATTGCACACATAGACCACGGTAAAAGCACTTTGGCCGATAGACTTCTTGAGGCTACACACACTCTTAACTCAAGAGAGATGGAGAATCAGGTATTGGACTCTATGGATCTGGAGAAGGAGAAGGGGATTACTATAAAAAGCCATGCCATTCAGATGGACTATATATACGAAGGTGAAAAGTACATTTTGAACCTGATTGATACTCCCGGTCATGTTGACTTTTCCTACGAGGTTTCCAGGGCAATTGCATCCTGCGAAGGAGCATTGCTTGTTGTTGATGCAACCCAAGGTATACAGGCTCAAACAATATCCAATCTGTATCTTGCTCTTAATCACGATCTTGAAATCATTCCGATACTCAACAAAATAGATATGGACGCAGCTATGATTGACCCCGTAAAGGATCAGATCATAGACCTTATAGGCTGCGACGATGAGGATATTCTTCTGGCAAGCGGAAAAACCGGTGCCGGAATTCCCGAAATCCTTGAAGCAATTGTGAAGAAAGTTCCACCTCCAAAAGGTGACGAAGAGGCTCCTCTTCAGGCACTTATTTTCGACTCGGTATTTAACTCCTTCAGAGGAATTATAGCATACTTCAAAGTCCAGAACGGAATCATAAGAAAGGGAGACAAAGTAAAATTTTTCAATACAGGAAAAGAGTACGAGGCCGATGAAGTTGGTAAGCTAAGACTGAAAATGATTCCTACAGACGAGGTACGTACTGGTGATGTGGGTTACATAATCTCAGGGGTAAAGACAGCCAGCGAAGTGAAGGTAGGGGATACCATCACTCACAGGGAGAGGCCTTGCACCGCCGCTATTGCTGGTTTCGAAGAGGTAAAGCCGATGGTTTTTGCCGGAATATATCCGGTGGAGGCAGACGAATATGAAGATTTGAGAGCATCTCTGGAGAAACTCCAGCTTAATGACGCATCTCTGGTATTTGAACCGGAATCCTCTCTTGCGCTGGGATTCGGTTACCGAGGCGGTTTTCTGGGATTGCTACATCTGGAGATTGTTCAGGAGAGGCTGTACCGCGAGTTTGATATGGACGTCATTACTACGGTTCCCAACGTATCCTACAAGGTATACACTACACAGGGGGAGGTGATTGATGTTCATAATCCTTCCGGACTCCCTGCTCCAACATTAATAGATTATATAGAGGAACCATATATCCGAGCCCAGGTAATCTCCAAGTCGGAATACTTCGGGGTTATTATGAAACTCTGTCTCGACAAGAGAGGTGTTTTAGTAAGCCAGCATTTTCTCACAAGTGAAAGGGTGGAACTCAATTTTGAAATGCCGCTTGCAGAGATAGTCTTTGACTTTTATGATAAGCTGAAATCGGTTTCGAGAGGGTATGCTTCTTTTGATTATCACGTTATTGGCTATAAGGAGGCAGATCTGGTTAAACTGGATATTCTGCTCAACTCAGAACCGGTTGATGCTCTTTCCAGTCTGATTCACAAAGACCATGCATATGACTTTGGAAGAAGAATGTGCGAAAAGCTCAAGGAGCTTATACCTCGTCAGCAGTTCGATATAGCAATTCAGGCAGCCATTGGTGCAAAAATAATTGCCCGCGAGACTGTAAAAGCTGTAAGGAAGGATGTTACAGCAAAGTGTTATGGCGGTGATATCACCAGAAAACGCAAATTGCTTGAAAAACAGAAGAAAGGAAAGAAGAGAATGCGTCAGATAGGAAACGTAGAGGTACCGCAGAGTGCCTTTATGGCCGTCCTCAGGTTGGACTAGCACATCACACAGGGACGCTATTGTGTGTGACAATAAAGGAATGATAGGAGGTGCCGTTAAAAGGCGCTTGCACAAGAAACGGAAACCGACGGCCAATTTGCATTGGCACATTATCGGTTTCCGTCTTTGTTTTTTAACGAAATGAACTCACAGTGGGTAAATCCGGTGCACGCACTGTACAACGGCAGTCGCTGCATTCAGAAAGTCACATAATTATTGCGTCCCCGTGTGAAATTATTCACGGAACTTTGCGAACTCTATATCTTTTTGTGAACGAAGCTTAAGAGCTTCACTTTTCTGGTAAACAATATCAAGTTGTTTTGCAACCTCGGTCATATTACCTTGGCGGGCTGCTATTATGGCACGCATATAAGCAGCATGAGGACAGTTGTGAGTAATTGCTTTAGAAGCTTTATCAAGTTGATTTGTAAGGATGTATGCTATACCTTCGTTATCATTGCCTGTGCCTGCCAGCTTAGCAACAGCATCGTTGTATCTGCCTTCAAGAATATCAACGATAGCAATATTCTGTTTAGAAACAGGAAGATCAGATTTCTTAAACATCTCCACTGCTCCTTTAAGATTGTTCTCCCTTAAAGCAACGATACCCGCATTATTATAGTAGTAATTGGAAGTTTTGTTGCTTACCTTTGAAAGTGCGCTCTTTGCTTCTGCAAGTTTATTATTATCAAGATAGGTTGAAGCAAGGTTGTTGTAAGCACGGTCACATTTGAATTTCTCACCTGCCTTGCTGTAGATATTAACTTTGGAATCAAAGTCATTAACTAAGGTAGCTGCGTACAAAAGAGCTTCAACATCCATAATGTCGATATTGGTTTTTGTAAGTTCAACCAACTCTTTTTCAGAATAGTTTGTGTAGTCTACATTTGCAATGAACCTGGCTCTGCGTAGTTCAGGAAGTATTTTGTCTGCAAGAGTTCTAAATACTTTTGACATATTCTTGATCTCTCTTTCGCGAACCATAGGATCGCTGTACATAGAAAGCACGCGAAGAATAAGATCTTTGTCCTGCATTGAAGAACCAGCAACAAGTTCCTGGAAACCTTCCCAGTCTTCTGCAATAGTCGAAACATTAACAGGAGCGGCTAAAGGAGTCTCCTTTGTGATTTTGTCGAAAGCTTTCTTAGCAGTTTCCCCACGTTTGTCAGACAACTTAGCGTTGAGATCCTCAGATCCGTCAGGAGATGCGTATGCAACAATGTTTGTGCTTTTAACCTCTCTGCGTTGATCTTTCTCTATATCTGAAAGGAATTGTTCAAACTCTTTAATCTCTTCTTTGGTAAGTTCTTTCGGACGAACTACAGAACTATTGATTTGATAAAGGATCTGAGTCTCTTTTTTCTCTGCAATTACTTTTTGGTATTCGTAAGATGCCAAAGCGGTTGTGCCTGAATTGTGAACCAATTTGTAGGTGATATTTGCACCATCTGCCAATTTGAATGCTGCAGGAAACTCAATTTTCTTTTCTTTATCCAAAACGGCAACTCTAAGTTCCAGGTGAGATTGCTCCATTCCGGGTTTATAAGCAAACTTTACAGTGTTACTTGCTTTTCCTCCGGCAAGAGGAATAGCCTGGAAATTGTCAGTTACTTTTTCTCCTTGCAGTTTGAATACAGGGGCAGAAACTTCGCCGCCCTGGTATACTAATACCGGAACAACTTCAAGTATTGCTTTTGGGTGAAAATATCCCTCAGGAAAGCTCATTGTATATGTTGCAGTAATTTCGTCTGCAACTACTTCAAGTACTTTAGGGTCATTCTGTACGCTCACTAATTGAGCCTCTTTAGCCATTTTGGATGGATTGCTACAAGAAAGAACAGTCAATCCGATGAAGGCTAACGATAGAATTTTAAATAGGTTCTTTTTCATTATTTTTTTATTTTATTAAAAAGTTGGCTACTAATTTGTACAAAGATAGGAAATTTTTATATACTTGGTTTAATAACATTTCTCGATATTAAATCTTTGATATCATCAGGGGTGTCAATGGAATATGAAGAATGTTGTGTTACAGCGACTTTAATTCTAAAACCATTCTCGAGCCACCTCAATTGCTCCAACTGTTCAGCCATTTCCAAAAGGGATGGTTTCAGATTTGAAACAGAGGTCAAAGCGTCTCTGGTAAAGGCATACAATCCTATGTGCTTATAATACGGGAAATTCAAAATCCATTTATTGCTCTCTGCTATGCGTTGGAAAGGGATTGCATTTCTACTGAAGTATAGTGCAAAATTATCTTTTGAAATCACAACCTTGGGACTGTTTGGGTTAAAAATATCCTCGCTGGCAGAGAACTTTTTTACAAGAGTTGCAATTGTTGTGCTCTTGTCTTTAAAACAATCCACAAGCTCAAAAAGTTGTTCAGTTGCAATAAACGGTTCGTCTCCCTGAATATTGACGATAACATCGTATTGCGTGCCTTCTCTCTCTTCAATAATCTTCATTGCCTCAAAACACCTGTCTGTTCCACTTTTGTGAGATGTGGAGGTCATTACAACATCGCCCCCGAAACGAGTAACCTCTTCAATAATCCTCTGATCGTCCGTGGCAACATATACGTGTTCAAAAGCTGAGGCACTACGCTCGTACACCCTTTTTATCATCGTTTTACCCGCTATCTCAACAAGGGGTTTTCCAGGAAAGCGGGTTGAGCCATATCTAGAAGGAATAATCGCAAGAATTTTCATTACAAATGGGGTTTAAATTTTTCAAAGGTACAAATTTTATCTACTTTTGTAAATTATGGATTTACGTTCGATCAAACTAAGGTTCGATATCATAGGAGATAACCAGGCTCTCAACCGGGCTATTGATATTGCTGTCCAGGTTGCCGGAACGGATTTGTCTGTTCTGATTACCGGGGAGAGTGGCGTTGGAAAGGAGTCGTTTCCGCAAATCATTCACCTTAACAGTTCCAGAAAACACAATCAGTATATTGCCGTTAATTGCGGTGCAATTCCGGAAGGTACAATTGATTCAGAGTTGTTTGGCCACGAAAAGGGTTCGTTTACCGGCGCTTTTGAGACCAGAAAGGGATACTTCGAAGTTGCAGACGGTGGAACACTTTTTCTGGATGAGATTGCAGAGCTCCCTCTCCCTACCCAGGCGCGGCTCCTAAGAGTTCTCCAATCGGGAGAATTTATAAAAGTAGGTTCGTCCAAAGTACAAAAGACAGATGTCAGGATAATTGCAGCAACAAACGTCAATATTCAGAGAGCCATAGAAACAGGTAAGTTCAGGGAAGATCTCTACTACAGGCTCAATACAGTTCCAATCACAATTCCGTCTTTAAGAGAGAGAAGAGAGGATATCCATCTTCTGTTTAAAAAATTTTCTCTCGATTTTGCAGATAAATACAAGATGCCCACAATAAAACTTACCCCTGAGGCTGTTCACATTCTGGAATCTTATAGATGGCCGGGAAATATCCGTCAACTTAAAAGTATATCTGAGCAGATATCGGTTATTGAAACTAACCGGGTAATAGGGGTCGAAGTTTTAAAAAAGTATCTCCCGCAGGATAATCCCAACCGTCTTCCGGTAAGAACAGACGGCCACAATCCGGACTATCTTACAGACAGGGATATTATATATAAAGTTCTTTACCAGTTAAGGCAAGAGGTAGAGGAGCTCAAAGAACAGATTCAGTGCACTAAGCTACCCTCTTCCGGAACCGTTATCTCTACACCAAAAGATATTTCTACAGGAATTGATGGCACATCTGTTGTTGATTATGAAGAAGATACAGAAATTTCTACAGGGCTCGAACCTACAAACTTTTCAATTCAGAATATGAGTGCCGACCTTATAAAAAAAGCATTGGAAAAGCACGGCGGTAAAAGAAAATCTGCTGCTGCGGAGCTCGGAATATCGGAAAGAACACTGTATAGAAAGATAAAAGAGCTAAATTTGGATTTATGAAAAAACTTACAATAGCAATTCTTACCATTCTGCTTGTCTCTTCATGCGGGATTTACAAATTTAACAGTTCTTCCATAAAGCCGGATGTCAAATCCATTACTGTAGACTATATAGAAAACAAGGCTATGAGGGTAAATCCTTCTCTCAGTAATAATCTCACAGAGGCTTTAAAAGATAAATATAGAAGATTTACAAAATTGAAACTCGATCCCTCTGACGGAGACCTTTTTGTAGAGGGAGATATTGTTGCATATGAGACAACTGCTCTTGCTGTTACAGCTATGGAAGTTGCGTCCCAGAACAGACTTACTATAACCATCAAGATCAAATACACAAATAACAAGTATCCTAAGGAGAATTTCGAAAAACAATTTGTCGCGTTTGAAGATTATCCCTCTACAAACAGTCTGGATCAGGTAGAGGCAAGTTTAACGGATGCGATTATCGAAAAACTGGTAGATGAGGTATTTAATGCTACAGTTGCAAATTGGTAGTTATGAATAATTTTGACATACCCACTCTGGAGCAGGCAGTAGATAGGTACCCATGGTTTTCTCTGGCCCGTATGGAGCTTTTTAAAAAAGTTTGTGAGTTGGGCGAAGAGCAAAAACTTGCCTGTCTAAGCAAAGTTGCTGCCTACCTCTACTCGAGAGAGAGACTTTATGAAATCTCGCAAGTAGTGCAAAACAAAGAGTTGCCGGTTACTGGTAGCAGCGTTCCGGATAATGCCTCAGACACCAAAGAGACCTCCCGGCCTTCGGAAGAGATAGCATTTGAAATTGAAACAGACCCTCTGAACATAATAAAATCGCCCAAAATAGTTTTGGCTGGAGGCGATTACTTTAACAGAACCGACTTTGAAAAGCTTGAACTGGACACTACAAAACCATTAGACAAATTTATTGTTGAAAAACCAACGCTTCTAAGATCCAACCCTGCGCTGGTTAAAAATGAGACGGATTCACCTCTGGAAACAGAAGTAGAAGAGAGTTTCGAAGATTCCGGTTTTTATACAGAGACCCTTGCAAAAATATACACGGAACAAGGATTTTACAAAAGAGCTTTAGAGGTTTATGCAAAACTTATTTTGCTATTTCCGGAAAAAAGTAGTTACTTTGCAACCCTTGTTCAAGATTTAAAGAGTAAACACAACCAGTAATATTATGTATACAGCAATTTCCATCCTAATTGTAATAGCCAGTATCTTACTGACAATTATAGTTTTAGTGCAAAATTCCAAAGGCGGCGGATTGGCTGCCAACTTTGCATCGGGTAATCAGACATTTGGTGTTCGTCAGACAGCAGACTTTCTGGAAAAGGCGACTTGGACACTTGCCATAACAATTATTGTTTTATGCGTGTTAGCAACAGCTTTTGTCTCTACAGGCAGCAGCGAAAAGCAAGATTCAATTCAGCAGAGGATTGAAAATTCGGCACCTATTCAGGGCCAACCGGAGTTCCCGACTAACCCTGCACCATCTACTCCAACTACAGAAAAACCGGCTACTCCTAAAAAGTAGTAAAAATTTTCCAACAGTATATCAGCCCGTTACAAATGTAACGGGTTTTTTTGTGAAATTTTTACTACTATGTGACACAAGGTATTGATTTTTTTTTATATATTTGCACTACCTAATTCTATTAGATTCTAAATACTATATAAAATGAAAAAAGTTGTAAATGTTGGTATAGGCGGTAGAAGTTTTGTAATAGACGAGGACGCCTATCAAAAATTGGACAAATACCTGGAAAAGTTCCGCGAAAGAACTAAAATGGGTATGCAGACCGGAGATGTAATGGAAGACCTCGAGCAGAGAATAGCCGAGCTTTTCGATGAATCTCTCAGAAACGGACAAGAGGTTGTGAATTTAACTATTGTCAACAAAATCATTGCCCAGTTGGGAATGCCTGACGGAGAGGCTACCGATGATGATTTTACCTCAAAAAAGGAGACAAACTACGGATATACAGTTAAAAAACTGTACAGAGATCCGGACAGCAGAGTACTTGGCGGAGTCTGCGGAGGTCTTGCTCTGTATACTAATGTAGACATTGTTCTTGTGAGGGTACTCTTCATTATCTGCCTGTTTATGGGTAGTGTTGGATTTTGGGCTTACATTATCTTCTGGATAGTTGCACCGCTTGCAACTACTGCAACCCAAAAATGCGAAATGAGAGGGATTCCTGTTACAGCAGAAAATCTCAGGAAGTATTCAATTTATAAATAGAACCGGTTATGAACGATATTAATACAGACAACATTAAATCACAAATGCGTAAGGGCGTTCTGGAATACTGCATATTGGGTATTCTGAACAATAACGACGCATATGCATCATCTCTGATAGCAGAGCTAAAGGATGCCAGTATGATAGTTGTGGAGGGTACGCTTTATCCTCTTTTAACCAGACAAAAAAACCAAGGATTGCTCAGTTACAGATGGGAGGAATCTCCACAAGGTCCGCCAAGAAAATACTACTCTATTACAGAGAAAGGTAGAGAACTTCTCTCCGAAATGGACGGAGCATGGCAAGAGTTGGTAGATACAATAGCCCAAATAAGAAACAATAAAAATCAATAAGATGAAAAAGGTTGTTAAAGTAAGCATAGGAAAACTGGCTTTTACCATTGATGATGATGGTTATGAGCTATTAAAGGCCTATTTGGGAGAACTTAACGCCCATTACAAGTCTAAACAAAACGGGGATGAGATAATTGAAGGGATCGAGGAGAGGATGGCTGAGCTTTTTATCGAGAAATCCGGGAAAGGCTCTGTTGTATCTATGCAGGTCGTAAAAGATGTTATCAATATTCTGGGGAGACCGGAGATTATTGATGAAGAGACCAGAGCTTCCGGTTTTGAATCCAACCAGGAGAGAGGCACGAGGGCAATACCAAAAAGGGTCTACAGGGATCCTGACAACAAGATGCTTGGAGGAGTCTGTTCAGGGTTGGCAACATATTTCAATATAGACAAAGTGCTGGTAAGGATTCTCTTTTTGATATTCTTTATCGGATTCTCTATTCTGGGATTTCATCTTGGCGGAGGATCTTTTATGGTAATTGCCTATATAATTCTTTGGATAGTGATTCCAGAGGCAAAAACCGTTGAACAAAAATGTGCAATGCATGGAGAATCTGCAGATCTTTCGCATATTCAAAAGAGGGTCGAGGATGGGCTGACCAATGTGGGCAGTGGCTTGAAAAAAGCAGGCTCACAAGGTGGTATGTTAATAGTAGATATTTTAAAAAAAGTGATAGGTGTTCTTCTTGTGTTTTTTTCAATTTCAGGTATTCTGATTCTCTCATTCCTGCTGTTGGGGGTAGAAATATTCGAAGGAGTTATTCCTTTTGACGCACTTAACTATATAAACTTAGGATTGGGTAACACTTTCTGGTTTAAAGTAGCTCTCCTTCTTGTTCTGTTTCTGCCATTAGTGGGGATGCTTTATGGAGGGATTCAAATACTTTTTGAATTTAAATCGCCAAGAATGAGACCAGGTTTAATAATATTCCTGTTATGGATCACCTCGGGAGTAACATTTACAGTACTTACCGTAAATGCATCCAGACCATATTGGAACAAAGCACAGGAAAGCAGCTCTATCCGAATAAGAGAGGATATCGATACTCTCTACCTGAAATACGAATCACCGGGAAGAATGCCAAACTCCAGAGTCTTCTTTGATGCCGACAGATCGGAAGCAGTACTCTTCTGGATGGACGGAGAGAGAAGCAATCGTAAAATAGTTACATTTCCCAAGGTCAATCTTGTAAGACAGAGTGAAGAGGACAGTTCTGTAATTTACCTGGATGCACATTCTATGGCATATACATATGCCGAGGCACTTATCAAGGCACAGAGAAACATTCCTGTTGTTGAGCTTAAGGATTCATTACTAACCATACGTGCAGATATTTATGATAAGACTAATAAATGGGACGGCACCTTCAAGGAGTTGTCAATATACATTCCGGAGAGAATCAAAGTAATACTGCAGGGACCAATCAGGCACGATTTCTACAGCGACGACAGTTATAACTCTCACTGGTGTTGGCAACGGGACAATGACTGGGACTAATCTATTTGATTACCCCCAACTCCTTGCCAACTTTAGTGAAAGCTGCAATACACTTATCCAAATGTTCAATCTCGTGTCCGGCAGAAATTTGTACCCGGATGCGAGCTTGTTCTTTTGGGACGACAGGGAAGTAGAATCCGGTAACATATATTCCCTCTTCTAACATTCTTGCAGCGAATTGCTGCGACAGTTTTGCTTCATACAACATAACAGCACAAATGGCAGACTGAGTAGGTTTAATGTCGAACCCGGCAGCAACCATCCTTTTAACAAAGTATTCAGTATTGTTGTGAAGTTTATCCTGAAGCTCATTGGTCTTTGACATCATATCGAACATAGCGATGCCTGCTGCTGCGACCATCGGAGGAATCGAGTTTGAAAAGAGATATGGTCTGGAACGCTGGCGTAACATAGCGATAATCTCCTTTTTACCGGTTGTGAAACCGCCTATTGCACCACCAAAAGCCTTTCCGAGAGTCCCGGTCAATATTTCAATCTTGCCTCTCAAATCGTACTCTTCGGTAGTTCCCCTGCCGGTTTTACCAACAACACCCGCCGAGTGAGACTCGTCCACCATTATCATCGCATTGTACTTGTTGGCGAGCTTGTAAATCTTGTCCAGAGAGGCAACATTACCATCCATAGAGAATACACCATCTGTTACAATAAGCCTGTATCGTTGTGCCTGAGCAAGTTTAAGACAGTTTTCCAAATTTTCCATATCTGCATTGGCGTAACGGTAGCGCTGAGCTTTGCATAACCTTACTCCGTCAATTATGGATGCGTGGTTAAGTGCATCGGAGATAATTGCGTCCTCTTCATTTAGCAAAGGTTCAAAAACTCCGCCGTTGGCATCAAAACAGGAGGCGTATAGTATTGTGTCTTCCGTACCGAAAAATCCGGCAATTTTCTTTTCCAGTTCAAGATGCAGATCCTGGGTTCCGCATATAAACCGTACACTGGACATACCAAATCCTCTTTTATCCAGTGCCTCTTTGGCAGCCCTTATCAAAACAGGACTGTTTGAGAGTCCAAGATAGTTGTTTGCGCAGAAGTTCAATACCTCCTGACCGGTGTTAACCTTAATGGCAGCCTGCTGGGCCGTTGTAATAACTCTCTCTCTCTTGAACAGGCCTGCTGAGTCTATGTTCTCAAGCTCACTTTTAAGAAATTCCTGAAACTCTTTATACATAAAATTAATTTTTAGATTACCCTATTCATTATGTGCAAAGTTAACAAGTAAATATTAATCTGGTAAAAAATTAAAAAACTATTTTTGTTTTCTAAGTTTTCTTTTCTACTTTTGCACCTTAATTTAAAAACAATGAGTTTAAGAGAGAGAATTATTGAAAATTCTATGGAGATGTTCCTGAACCGGGGGTGCAAATCAGTTACGATGGACGACATTGCAACTGAGAACGGCATTTCCAAGAGGACTCTCTATGAACTCTTCAGCGACAAATCAGCACTTCTGGATGAGTGCATACTTCATACTGGTGAAAAGGTGAAGTGTAATGCAGATAATGTTATGAAAGGACCTGGAAATGTTCTTGATATGATATTTAAGGTACACGAACAACAGGCGGGACCGGTTATCAGCTTAAGAATCAATTTCTTTTCTGAATTAAAAAAGTACTATCCGGATATCTATCACAAAGTTGTTGTCAAGCTTACCGAATTTCATATGAAGAGTATGGAAAAATTTTTGCAGAGAGGCCAAGAAGAGGGGTTGATATTAAAAGATATAGATAAAACGATTATCTCCAAAATTATTATTGAAATTTCCAACATTATAGATGATAAGGAGATTTTTTCTCTTGAGAATGTTTCCAGAAAACAACTCTTCAAAGAGACTTTACTCTACTATTTCAGAGGAATTTCTACCGATGAGGGGATAAAAATTATAGATAATTATTTAAATAAATAAAATAGAATGATTAAAGGGATTTTAAAAAATTTAAAAGCAGTTACCATGATTATGGCCCTGTCTTTCATTGGCACAACTCTTAGTGCACAGACAGAGCCACAGGATACACTACGTCTGACCATAGAACAGGCTCTTGAGATTGCATTGAGCGATAATCTGAATATAAAAATAGCCGATGCAGAACTTGAACGGGTGGATTATCTTAAACAGGAGAGCTGGTATTCGTTGCTCCCATCATTGAACGGAAGTGCCCAATACACAAACAATGTGTACAAGCAAATATTCTTTTCTGATTTTTTCCCCGGAGGAAGTATGAAAGTTGGCTCCAAACATGGCTATACATTGACAGGATCTCTTCAAGTCCCCTTGTTCTCTTTTGGTCTGTACAAAAACATTCAGCTATCGGGACTGGAGATAAAAGCGGCATTAGAGTCTGCAAGAACCACCAAACTGGATCTAATAATGCAGGTGAAGAACAACTTCTACGGAATTATTATGACCAAAGAGTCACTCGCAGTATTGGAGCAGAGCTATAAAAACGCCATGGAAAGTGCCGGGAACATTAAAAATATGTATGAAAAGGGATTGGCGAGCGAGTATGATAAAATACGTTCCGAAGTGGCAGCCAGAAATATAATGCCTACATTGACCCAGACCAGGAATGGCTTGGAGCTGGCAAAAATGCAGCTTAAAATCTTAGAAACTGTTTAAATTTTATTAATTAATTCTGTTAAGCATCAGTTTAATCATCGCCAACTGTATCATCGCTTCACTTGTGTCCGGGTTGAATTCAAAATCCTTGCTCAATCTTCTGTAAC
>Ga0172381_10005432_pt1 | contig 12932 bp, 11 predicted proteins | sample Leawel6488metaG_FD_119754 | JGI IMG/M metagenome (GOLD analysis project Ga0172381, IMG submission 119754) | Leachate microbial communities from a municipal landfill in Southern Ontario, Canada - Leachate well 64-88 metaG | ecosystem: Engineered > Solid waste > Landfill > Unclassified | place...
AAAAAGAAGGAAGAAAACAAAGTAAACAAGAAGGCAATGGCACCTGTGAGGCTGGTCATCCGTGCCACAAATTTTTCCATATAAAGGGGGTAGTTTTCCCCTTTCACCCATGTCCAAACAGAGTGCATCTCTCAACCTCATCATCGTGCATGTTGCAATCGAATCGCTGCGATTGGCCATCTACAACCCACGAAAATGGAACGAAGCTCAAATGAAAACTCTGATGGAGAGCATACGGCGGTTTGGTTTCATTGATCCCATCATCGTGAATAGCGCTCCCAACCGCAAGAATATTGTCATCGGTGGCCATATGCGATTAGAAGCAGCAAAAAGACTAGGAATGAAGAAGGTACCTGTCGTCTTTGTTTGCATTTCAAGCGCCAAGCGGGAAAAAGAGCTGAACCTCCGTCTTAATCGCTCGACGGGCGACTGGGACTGGGGTCTCCTGAAGGACTTCGATTCCGATGTGCTTCTCGATGTCGGTTTCACCTCCGATGAACTTGCAAGTGCATGGGACGGCCTCCTCGAAACGGAAGATGACCACTTCGATATTGAACAAGAGCTCCAGAAAATCAAGAAACCGAAATCAAAGATCGGAGATGTGTGGGAGATCGGACCGCATCGCCTGATCTGCGGGGATAGCACTGATCCCGCAGTTGTGCGGAGGCTCATGAAAAAGGAGGAAGCCTCCATGCTCTACATTGATCCTCCTTTTAATATCGGGCTCTCGTATGACAAGGGCATCAGCCAGCGCAAAGCCTATGGAGGAAAGACGAACGACCGAAAAAGCGAAGAAGATTATCGTTCCTTCCTCAAGGCGATTCTCGGCAATGCTCTCGCAGCGGGAAAGAAAGACATCCATTGCTTCCTCTGGTCGGACGAGAACTGGGTGTGGCTGGTGCAGGAACTCTACAGGGAACTTGGAATTACACACAGGAGGCTTTGTGCCTGGGTCAAGGGGAACTTCACCCTTACGCCGCAGATTGCTTTCAACAAGGCGATGGAGATCGCAGTGTACGGCACCGTAGGGAAACCGTACCTCTACCCGGCGAGCGTCAACCTTTCGGAGATTCTCGATAAGGAGGTGGGAGCGGGTAAGCGGCAGATCGACGATATTCTCGATCTCTTCCAGATCTGGGCGTGCCAGCGGATTCACTCGAGCGAATACCAGCATCCAACGCAGAAAAATCCGACCCTCCATGAGAAACCCCTCAAACGGTGCACGCGCCCCGGAGACATCGTGCTGGACACCACTGCGGGAAGCGGATCGACGCTCGTGGCGTGCCACCAGATGAAGCGCCGGGCGTTCCTCTGCGAGATCGAGCCTGTGTTCACGGATCTGATCGTGGAACGCGCGAAGGCGCTTGGGCTCACTCCTTCTCTCAAACGCTCATGAAGAAGCTCTCCATCACCACCGGCACGATTCTGCGGCTCGGAGAACATATCCTCGGATGCGGGGACAGTACGGACAGCATCTTCGTTGCGAAAGTCATCGACAAGTTGAAGGCACGCCAGATCCTGACGGATCCTCCCTACGGCGTCGACTACGTCGCCGCGAAGGAAGGCTTCTCAGGAAAGCGCGGCAGGCATGTGGACATCGCCAATGACCATACGCAATCGGATGCAGAGTACCGTCTCTTTACCAGGAAGTGGCTGGAAGCAGCTGTTCCGCATCTCCATTCAAAGAACATTCTGTACTGTTTCAACGCGGACCGGATGATTTTCGCGCTGCGCGATGGAATGATCGATACCGGGTTCCGGCTTGCGCAGCTGCTTGTGTGGGTCAAGACGCAGCCGATAGCCGGGCGGCTCGACCACCACCCGCAGCATGAACTCATCGCCTTCGGCTGGCACGGAACGCACGAGCATATACGGTCCGCAGACCGTAGCGTTCTCGTGTATCCAAAACCCGCACGCAGCACGCTCCATCCTACATGCAAACCAGTGGGACTATTGCGCCGCCTCGTGCTCAACGGCACGAGGACGGGAGAAATCGTCTACGACCCCTTCCTTGGCTCGGGGTCGACATTGATCGCGTGTGAGGAAACGAAGAGGCGCTGCATCGGCATCGAACTATCACCGGATTACTGCAGAACGATCTGCGAGCGTTTCGAGAAAGCAACGGGCATTGCTCCCATGATCCTTCATTCCCCCGGAAAGCTATGACGAAACGCTCGCGCAAGCACAGGGAAGTCGTCGACGCCCGCAAGGCACGGGAACGGGCGCTTTTGCTTGAGCAATTGAAGAAGCTTCCCATCGTTTCCGCAGCCTGCGAGAAGACGGGTGTCAGCCGCCCGACGTACTATCGCTGGCGGCAGGAAGACCATGCGTTCGCGAAAGAAGCGGATGAAGCGCTCGAGTTCGGCACGCAGCTCGTGAGCGACATGGCCGAATCGCAGCTTCTGACCGCCATTCGCGACGGCAACCTCGGAGCCGTGATGTACTGGCTCAAGCACCGAAACCCCCACTACAACAACAAGCTTGAGGTGACCGCGCGCATCCGGCAGGAGAACGACGTTCTTACACCGGAGCAGGAAGCAGCGATTACTGAAGCCTTTCGACTCGCTTCCATCAGCGAGAATGACGTTTCACTTCCTTCCCCTCCCTCCCATGAACAAGGAAAGCCTCTCGCAGGAGAAGCTCCTGCAGCTGATGCTCTGTGACAAGAAAGTCAGGCGCTCCGTGACTCAGGAACGCCATGACCTCTTCTTTCACTGCTACTTCCACCATTACGTGAAATTTAAGACAGCACCCTTCCAGAAGGAGATGTTCCGGATAACAGAGAACGAGCATCTCCAGACAATCGTCATCACTGCATTCCGCGGGTCTGCCAAGTCCACGATCATGAACATGTCCTTCGTGCTCTGGGCCATCCTCGGGAAGCCCCGGAAGAAGTTCATCCTGCTTGTTGGGCAAACGCAAGCCCAAGCGCGGCAGCACCTCAAGAACATCAAAGAGGAATTGGAAAACAACCCCCTATTGCGGGGTGACCTCGGGCCGTTTCGCGAGGAAGAAGACGAGTGGCGCAACTCCTGTCTTGTCATCAGCAACTATAGCGCGAAGATCATGGCGGTCTCCATCGATCAAAGCGTGCGCGGACTCAGGCACAAGGAGCACCGCCCGGATCTCATCATCTGCGACGACATTGAGGACCTGCAATCGGTGAAGACACGAGAAGGCAGGGACAAGACGTACGCCTGGGTGAAGGGCGACCTCATTCCGGCGGGCGACTCTTCCACGCGCATCGTGTTCGTGGGCAACCTTCTTCATGAAGACTGCCTGCTCAGGCGCCTGCAGCGTGAAATCGCGAACGGAACGATGCAGGGAATGTTCAAAGAGTATCCCGTCGTCACGAGCGAAGGGCGGTACCTCTGGCCGGGCAAGTATCCGACATTGAGCGCGATCGAAGCGGAGCGGCGACGGGTCGGGAGCGAAGCGGCATGGCAGCGCGAGTACATGCTCAGGATCATCCCGGATCTCGAGCGGCTCATTCATCCGTCATGGATCAGGTACTACGGTGCATTCCCGGATGACGAGGATCTGCCCTTTCGCAAAGTGGCGACGGGCATCGATCCGGCGATTTCGAAGGAAGACGGCGCGGACAATACGGCAATGGTCTCGGGGAGGTTATACGGGTACGGCGAGAACATGGAGGTATACATCCTTCCCAATTCCGTGAACGAGCACCTAAGCTTCCTCGAGACAATCGAGAGGGCGAAGTCCGTATCACTCGTGCTCGGGGGCGGTGAAAAAACTGATCTGTATATCGAAGATGTCGGGTTCCAGCGCGGACTCATCGAACAGCTGGACGACGCGGGCTTCCCCGTTGAAGGCGTTCCGACGAAGGGGCAGGACAAGAGGGCGCGGCTCGCGCTCGCGTCCCACATGATCCAGTCGGGCCGCGTACGGTTCCCGGTGACCGGCTGTGAGAGACTCGTCGAGCAACTCGTGGGATTCGGCAACGAGCGCTTCGACGATCTCGCGGATGCCTTCGCCATCCTCATGCTGCCGTTTCTGGAGATCCGGGGACATGGCAAGCCCTGCAATTTCGGTGAACTCAATCAAAAGCTCACGAAGACGGAAATGTACAGGAGCAGCGAATGGAAAAAGTTCATGTACCCCGACCACAGCTCTGACTACGACGGCGGTCATGAAGACATCCTCAACATGGAGTTTTAATTTCTTCCCCCCTTATTCCCATGAGACACGAAGATCTTCCCCTACGCAAATTGCTGCAGCTGATGCTCCGTGACCGGAAAGTCAGGCGCAGCGTCGCGAAGGATCATCACGATCTCTTCTTCCACTGCTACTTCAACCACTACGTGAAGTTCAGGACAGCCCCGTTCCAGAAGGAAATGTTCCGCATGACCGAGAACGCGGAACTGAGCACCATCGCCATCACAGCCTTCCGTGGATCTGCGAAGTCCACGATTATGAATCTCTCCTACACGCTCTGGGCGATCCTCGGGGCACCGCAGAAAAAGTTCATCCTGCTCGTGGGGCTGACGCAGGCGCAGGCGCGGCAGCACCTCAAGAATATCAAAGAGGAACTGGAGAACAACGATCTCCTGCGGGGAGACTTAGGACCCTTCCGCGAAGAGGAAGACGAATGGAGAAACAGCTGCCTCGTGGTCAGCAATTACGGAGCAAAGATCATGGCGGTCAGTATCGACCAGGCAGTGCGGGGACTCAGGCACGGGCCGCACCGTCCTGACCTCACCATCTGCGACGACATCGAAGATCTGACATCCGTGAAGACGAAGGAAGGACGCGACCGGACATACCAGTGGGTAAAGGGGGAGCTGATCCCCGCCGGAGATACAAGAACGCGCATCGTCTTCATCGGAAACCTTCTCCACGAAGACTGCCTGCTCAAACGCCTGGAACAGGAGATCGGGGACGGGGTACTCAAGGGCGTCTACCGCGAGTTTCCACTGATCAACGCCGAAGGAAAGTGCCTCTGGCCGGGCAAGTACCCGACGGAGCAGTCGATTCAGGAGGAGAAGTCCCGCATCGGCAGCGAAGCGGCTTGGTACCGGGAGTATCTTCTGCGCATCCTCTCGGATACCGAACGGGTAATCCATCCGGAGTGGATCCGGTACTACGACGACATGCCAGTCGAACACTCCACCGCCGACGGGGTGTCGAAGGTGCGTCTCGAGAAGATCGCGACAGGCGTCGATCTCGCAATCTCCAAAAACGACACCGCCGACTACACGGCGATGGTGACGGCGCGGCTCTACTTTATAGATCAGAAGCTCACGATCTACATTCTCCCGAACCCCATCAATCAACGAATGACCTCGCTGGAGACGCTTGAGTGTGCGAAGAATCTCGCCAACACGACGGGCGACAAGGAGAAAACTGTGCTCTTCATCGAGGATGTCGGTTACCAGTCATCCCTGGTGGAACTTCTAAAAGAAGAGGGTTATGAGGCGGAAGCGGTGCCCGTGAAAGGACAAGACAAGCGCGGGAGGCTCGCGCTCGCGTCCCACGCCGTTCAGTCGGGACAGGTGCTGTTCCCCCGGAAGGGCGCGGAGATCCTCATCGACCAGCTCGTGAACTTCGGCATCGAACGCTACGATGATCTGGCAGACGCTTTTTCGATGCTCGTCATTAAGGCACTGGAGGAGAAGTTTCCGTCTATCGGCATGTACTGGATCGGGCGGGACGGCTCCTATGGCGGGTGGGACAATGTACGTGGGAAATTCTGCGAACCTGCGAACTATTGAGGGGTTTTGAGGGGATCCCAAGCGGGTCTTTTCGCTGGATATGGGGGAAGAGTTGCGGCATCCCTTGTGGTGCGTATTTTCTTCCCCTCCTTCCCTTATGGCGACTGCTACGACACTGCGGAAACGCACACAAAAAGCTCCTTCCGTTGCGCTTTCCCACATCGACCTGACGCCGAAAGAGGAGCGCCTCACGGGACCGATCAAGTACTGCCTCTACGCGCGTAAATCCTCCGAAGACGATGAACGTCAGGCGCTCTCCATCGACTCGCAGGTCAAAGAGATGCTGACGATCGCGAAGAGAGACAAGCTGGAGATCGCAGAGGTCCGGTGCGAGAGCCACTCGGCGAAAGCGACGAGCGGGCGTCCGGTCTTCAACCAACTGCTGGAGGATACGAGGAGCGGAATGTTCACGGGGATTCTCACATGGTCGGCGGACAGAATCTCAAGGAATGCCGGGGATCTCGGGGGCGTCATCGACCTTATGGACCAAGGACACCTGAGGGAAATCAGGACGCACGGGCAGACCTTCACCAACAATCCCAACGAAAAGTTTCTCCTTATGATCCTCTGCTCGCAGGCGAAGCTGGAAAACGATAACCGGGGAATCAACACAAAACGCGGCATGAAAGCGCGCGCAGAGCAGGGACACAGGCCATGCATCCCACCGCTCGGCTATGCATTGGAGAAGCGTCCGGAAGACAAGAAGAACAGGGTGGTGCCCGACCCCGTTCGCGGGCCGCTCGTGCGCCAAGCCTACGAGAAGGTGGCGTACCAGCACTCATCGGGCAGGGATCTGTATCGCTGGATGCAGAAAGCGGGCTTCACCACGAAACTCGGAAAAACGGTGACGCTCAGCATGATCTACCGGATGCTCCGCAACCCCTTCTACACTGGCAAGTTCGAGTACCCGGTCGGCAGCGGTAACTGGCACCGGGGCACCTATGAGCCGCTCGTGTCGCAGCACCTCTTCGAGGAAGCGGGAAAGGTGCTCGACATGGCTCCGAAGAAGCAGTGGGGCAGCAAGGAGTTCGCCTTCACGCGGATGATGCTGTGCGGAAATTGCGGCTCCGGCATCACCGCGGAGGAGAAGCATAAGCGCATGAAGGACGGCTCAATCCGCACGTACGTGTACTACCGCTGCTGCCATGCCAAAGATCACGACTGCCGCCAGCCCTCGATCCGCGAGGATGGACTGCTCGAAAGCCTCATGGATATCATCGACACCATCGACCTCGACAAAATCGGCATGAAGAAGAAGCTGCAGGAGGAAGTGTCACGCTACGAGCGGTTCACGACGGGAGTCCTCGGTCGGGAAACGAGCGAGAAAATGCCGAGGGTGGAGATACGACGGTATGCTAAATACCTCCTGCAGAACGGTACGATTATGGAGAAACGGGCGCTTCTTAACTGCCTCAGGAACAAGATCATCCTGAAGGAAGGCGCCGTGACGCTGGAGGAAGAGAGCGAGACGAAGAAGCCCCGTTCTTAAACGGCTCCTCATCGCGGAGCGCTCCTCGCCTTCGAGCGCGGGTGCTTCGCCATTTCCTTCCTGAGCGCAAGGATCTCGCTCGCGAGGAAGATCCTGCCCGCGGAGGTCACTTCGTACTGCAGGTTCTTCTTGCGGATCAGCTCGTGGACGCGCTGCCGGGAGAGGCCGCCGAGGCACTTGCGCACATCGCTCATTGCCATCAGTTTGGGTAGACGTTCTGTAGCCATTGTAGCTTTTCAGGCTACTTCTCAAGTTGCCCCTTAGATAGCTGATGATTATCACCTTGATAATAGTCAAGGTAGGCGGTACCGTTTCCGGCAAAGAGAACTATTCTTATCATTTCCCCCTGCCATCATGACAACCAAAGAATCTCCGCAGGCTCCGCGCAAAATCACACTCGGCCTCATCATCGGATGGGCGCTGGGCATTTTCCTGCTCGTTCCGGCCATTTCGCTCCTCGGGAAACAACCCATTACCGCAATAGCGATGCTCGCCGCGTCTTTCATTCTCCTGCCTCCGATCATCGGCTTCATCCAGAAGAAGGGAAACTTCCACCTCTCGGGAGGCGTGAAGTTCATCCTCGTCGTGGTGCTGATCGGCATCGCAACCGGCACCATGGACCGCTCGGGGCTGGTTACGGATTCGCCCGCGATGGATGACGGCGCTTCCGCGCAGAGCGGCGGCATGCAGGAACAGGCTGCGGCGAAGTCCTACGTCTCGGTCTTCACGTTCACCGGCAACGGAGCGAAGAAGTCCGAGCCCTTCACGATTCAGGGGAGCAAGTTCCGCATACGGTACAACTGCTCGGGCGACCTCTGCCAGGCGTGGCTCAAGAAACCGGGCAGCCAGTTCAGCATGGACATCATCATGAACGGCATGGGACCGATGAACGACGAGAGCATGTTCTACGGAAAGGGGCAGTACTACATCGAGTCGAACTCGCTCGGGAGCTACACCATGGTGGTGGAGGATTACCGATGATAATCCTATACTGATGGCATGCTGCTTGATGCCAAACCTTTGGAGGATCTGACTCTGTCAGATCTGCAGAAACTCATTGACGATGAGGTAAGCGAGATAACTCGAATCGATTACAAATCGGAATTGAAAATCAGCGCTGGAGATGCGAAGAGGGAATTTCTAAGTGATGTCTCTTCCTTTGCGAATGCGAAAGGCGGATACATTATTGTTGGTATGCAAGAAACAGCTGGAAAACCCACAGCCATAACGGGAATAGAAATCGAGAATCCAGATGCCGAAATTCGGCGTTTAGATAATCTGGTCAGGGATTTGATCGTGCCCAGAATTCCGGGTGTATACATGAAAGAGATTCAAGTCGAGGGCAACCGATATTGCATCGTCATTCGTATACAACAGAGCTGGGTAAAACCCCATATGGTTGAAATGGGGAGACCGAAATTTTTCATAAGAAATTCGAAGGGGAAACATCCGCTTGATTACCATGAGATTCGATCAGCTTTTGATCTTTCCGGGGACGTCAGACAACGCATTGAACAGTTCCAGAACCGGAGGTTGACCGAAATCATAGCGGGTAATACTGCACCTGTGAGATTGGGTGACGGACCGAAAACAATATTGCACTTGATTCCCCTAAGTCTGGCAGATACGTCAGTGACATTCGACATCCGGAAAATTTCTGAGTCGTTAAGGAATCACAAAAACATGTTTTTGGCTTCCATTGAGCACTCTCATGAGCGCTACAATTTAGAGGGTTACCAAGCGTATGTCAGAGTTGGTAACAAGGAAAAAGATAAAGAAGAGGCGACGACCGGATATGTGCAAGTGTTCCGAAACGGATCTTTCGAAGCTGTAGAAGGGTGGTTGCTTGGGCCATTGTTATACATGGAAGGAAAGAAAAAGATTGCCATTGTCGGATACGAGGAGCGGTTGTTGAAATCGCTACCGATACTCCTTCAAAAACAGAAAGAGCTTGGTGTCGAGCCTCCCATTTTTCTCATGATGTCTTTTACAGGCCTAACAGAGTTTGTGATTGAAGGGGCCAACCAGTCGTCTAGAAGTCCAGAGCGTTTGCCTTGGTACCGCAGAGAAAATTACACCATCGATCATGATCCGCTGGTTATACCTGATGTATTGATCGAGAATTATGAGACAGAGCCTGACATAATACTCAGGCCAATCCTCGATGCGCTTTGGAATGCTGGAGGCTATCCAGAGTGCCCTCATTTCGATGCGCGGGGTAAATGGCAAAAACCCTGATCCAGGGTAATCCATCAACGGAACCCAACTGGGTCTAGAACCGAAAAATCCGCCCCTCGAATTCCGACTTTTTGGCTGAGGCAAGCGGATCTATAAACCAATGCCAGTGTTGGCAGCCCCGGCGGGAATCGAACCCGCGTTACCAGGTTGAAAACCTGGCGTCCTAACCGTTAGACGACGGGGCCATGGACACGCGCCAGTGTATGCAGCTTGGCGCTGCGTGCAAAGCAAAATGTCGCGCTAGCGAACCGCCGTGCACCCGTTCGCAAAGCAATACATAGTACAACTATGTGGTAAGAAGAACCTTTTAGTCCAGAGATGCGAAGAAACGCGCAATGGTGTCACCGAAATCCGTGGGCCAGGTGTGGGGATAGTAATTGCCGCGAGGATCGTAGTCCTGTTCATGCGGACACCAGAGCACGGGATTGCCCGCAGAACACGGAACATACTGCACGCACTGGAGCGAACGCGGTTGTGCGGGACTGGCGTCGGCCGGGCACGCATTGACCTCCAATCGCAGATCACGCGTGAGCTCGCTGGCAGTAAACGATGCCATGCGATCATTGAGGTTATGGGCAATGAGCGCAGCTGCGGGGCCTGCACATTCCGTGATAACGGAGGAACCACCCACCGACGCAGACGCGCGAACAACGTCACCCCGGATACACGCGACGCTGTTTGCAAACCATCCGCCCAGCGAATGCCCGGCAACGAAGATACGATCCAAATCGATGCAATAACGATTGGCCAGATCTTCTACCAACGCATCGAAGTACGCAATGTCGCGCAACTCCCCCGCCCTATCGCCGGGATCAGACCAGTGATATGTACCGGTATCGTGCTGCATAGCCGCGGGATAAGCGATGAACGCATCAGAGGCGGCACGATCCAAACCGTAGTACGCGCGCACCTGCGCAGCACTATTGGTCCTACCGTGGAACGCAAGAATGAGCGGGGCGGGCATATCTATCTGATACTGCTTCGGCACATTGAGTTCGTACGTACGCTGGCGCCCCTGCACCTGCAATGTGCCCGGAGCGGCAGCATAAGCGGTACCGCACCCCGCCGAGCGGGAAAGCAGCGTGCGGTCTTCATCGTACCGCAGAACGCGGTACAGCAGATCCGCCGCGCGCTCGCGCGAAAGCGGAGACCACGGAAGATACGAAGAACGTGCAAGAATACCTGTCTCATCCAGTGACGCCGTATATGGCACATACCAGTGTTCGCCATCCGGTTCATCAATCTGCCGACCGTACGCCAGGAGCATCATCTTGACCGCCTCGGCAGTGTTCACGGGCTGCTCGGGACGGAAGACGCCACCGGAATACCCTTGGACGATGCCGCGCCGTTGAGCGGCACATACGTACGGTGCGTACCACGCGTCGGGATTTACATCGCTAAAACACCGGCGCTGCACCGGCACCACGTCGCTGCGCCCCTTAAAAATAATTTTGAGGAGCTCCGCGCGGTTGAGCGTCTGCTTGGGCCGGAACGTGCCATCCGGATACCCTTCCAGAATGCCGCGTTCCTGCAGAGCGGCAATGGATTCACGATAACGGAACCATGTGCCTTCCGTATCCGGGAATGGCACAGTGGCTGCCGCGACAATGCCGGGGAAACAGAGAAAAGAGACAAGAGCGAAACGAAACATGCGACGCATTGGTCAATGCTAGCAGACCACAGAACGATGACCCCTTGCGTATACTGCCCATGTGACGAATGGTGATATTGCACGCACGCTGGAGCGCATAGCGCTGATCCTGGAACTCAAAGGGGGAGAAAATCCCTTCCGCGTCCGCGCGTACGAACGCGCAGCGGTATCCGTGCGCAATATGGATAAAGACGTGCGCAGCGTGTACGAACAGGGCGGCACCAAAGCGCTGCAACAATTACCGAGCATAGGCAAAGACCTGGCGGAGAAGATCGAGGAAATGCTTAAAACAGGCAAACTGGCATACCTCAAAAAACAGGAGAAAGGCATTCCGGCGGGACTCATCACCATTCTGGATATAGAAGGAATGGGTCCCAAACGCACCAAGGAACTCTGGGATGAATTCGGTATACAGTCCATAGATGATCTGGAGAAACTCGCACAATCCGACGAGCTGCGCACACGCAAAGGATGGGGCAAAAAATCCGCCGAAGCGATCCTGCGCGGCATCGCCCAACACCGAAAAATGCGCGGCCGCCTGCCGCTGCCACAGGCTGAACCGCTAGCACGGGAACTGGTACGGAGTCTGCAGGACTGCGGCCACGTGCAGCGCATAGAAATCGCAGGCAGTGTGCGGCGGGGTAAAGAAACAATAGGTGACATCGACATTCTCGCAACCAGTGACAAACCGGAAGAAGTCATGGCGTACTTCTGCACACTGCCACAAGTGGAAAGCGTCACGGCACGCGGCAGGACCAAATCCACGGTCTTCCTCCGCGCGGGAATGGATGCCGACCTGCGCATCGTGGAGGAAGGCGCATTTGGCGCAGCGCTGCTCTACTTTACGGGGAGCAAAGACCACAACATCCGCATCCGCCGGCTTGGCATCGTAAAGAAACGCACACTCTCGGAATACGGCCTCTTCGCGGGAACCCCCAAGAAAAAGGGGGAGAAGATAGCAGCGAAAACGGAGGAAGAAGTATACAAAGCCATCGGTCTGCCCTACATCGAACCGGAACTGCGCGAGGATACCGGGGAAGTACAGGCAGCACAGAGAGGAAAACTCCCCACATTGGTACAAGAACGTGATGTGATTGCAGACATGCAAATGCACTCCGTGTTCAGCGATGGAAAAACCTCCATGGCAGACATGGCGCGCGCGGCAAAAACGCGTGGCCTGCGGTACATAGCAATCACGGATCACGCCTCGCCCATGGGCATGGTCAAAGGAATCAGGAACACGAAAAAGAGCGTGCAAACCTACCTGGAAGCAATAGAGAAAGCACGAAAGCAAGTGCCGGGCATCCGCATTCTCGCAGGCGCAGAGGTAGACATCCTCAAAGACGGAATACTGTACCTGAATGATGAGCTGCTTCGGCAATTTGACTGGATCGTGGCAACTGTGCACCAGTACTTCCACGAACCGCGCAAAGAAACGACAGCACGGATGATCGTGGCGATACGAAACCCATACGTGCACATGATCGGGCATCCCACGGCACGCATGCTCGGCAAACGCCAAGGCATCGCATACGACATGGATACCGTTCTAGAAACAGCACGCAAACACAGCGTTGCGATGGAACTCAATACATCACCGGACAGGCTGGACCTCTCTGCCGAAAACCTGCGCAGAGCAAAAGAGAAGGGTGTGCGCATTTGCATCAGTTCAGATGCACATGCCCCCCAAGGACTGCAGTACCACTACGGCATTCTGCAGGCGCGGCGCGCATGGCTGGAGCAAAAAGACTTCATCAACATGCAACCGTGGCACACATTCAACGCCTGGCGCACGAAGCGCCAGGCGTCGTCATGAATATGC
>Ga0172381_10005435_pt1 | contig 12928 bp, 10 predicted proteins | sample Leawel6488metaG_FD_119754 | JGI IMG/M metagenome (GOLD analysis project Ga0172381, IMG submission 119754) | Leachate microbial communities from a municipal landfill in Southern Ontario, Canada - Leachate well 64-88 metaG | ecosystem: Engineered > Solid waste > Landfill > Unclassified | place...
ATGTAATCTTTGATTCTGGGGCTAACAACACTGTGACTGTTGATACGACGACTTGCGTCTGCAAAACGCTCACCTGTCAGGATGCGGCAAATTCAATTACGTTTATGGCGGCAAAGACACTGGCAGTATCTGGAAATATCACTTTTTATGCCGGCATGACTGTAACCGGTACTGGTCAGTTGAAGGCATACGCATGCCCAGCAACACTAAATTTCGCAGGTGTGACATTCCCTGGAACATTTTTTTTATGGGGGTATGGGACTTTTACGCTTTTAAGTGACATCCATGCCAATAAACTAACATTTTATCGCTTAGGTGTTGTGTTTTCAGGCGCACATGACCTGTATTGTGATGATTTTTTCATTGAATATACCGGTTACGGTGTAGGAATAACTTTTCCTGCTGGTCAGTCAATAAACATATCTACATCTATGATGATGACTTCTAATTCTTTTGGTGTTTTGACTGGCATACAATCTGGAACAACGTTCTCCCCGATATATTTGAATTATGCAGGCACAGCGGATAATTGCAAGATTGCCGGTTTAACTTTTACTGATGTTGACGCTTCTGGCTCTGCCCAACCCATCGACAACTGGTACGGAGGCACATTAACCAGATGCACCAATATAGTTAATCGTACCAGTGCTGATTTCGCCACTTCTGCACAAGCATCGAGCATTCTATCAGGTACAACAATCAGCGGCGTTGCCGGAACTTTCGATGAAGCCGCACGCAATACTGATCCTGGTGAATCGAATGTAAAAACTGGAACAAGTTATAAGATCCAAAACGTGGCTAAAAATGGCAGTTATTCCGGTGGCGGCAGTGGCAGGCCGGAGTTTCGCGGAGGGAACCTATAATGGGGCAATATAAGTACGCTGAAATAGCAGACACAGTTTACTTCTGGTTTGCGGCTAATCTGACTACAGGCGCGGCAGGTGATGGAGCAACACCGCTATATGATGTGAGACTCGCGGGAGCGGCAGCAAGTGCAGCACCTACGGCAAGTGGAACTCCGACACTCCTAACTCATGCTGACTATACAGATGGTTTGCATGAAATAGCGATTGATACGACAGGCTATGCGGCTGGGGAGTATGCCGTGTTCTGTTCTTTGACGATCTCTACAGTCAATCCTGCTGGATTCTGTGGCAGTTTTAAACTGAGAACGGCGAACACGCCAGCCCTGAAAGTCGATACAATAGCTATAGGTGGCACAGTCCAGTCCGCAACCGACCTCAAAGACTTTGCTGATACGGGCTATGATCCCTCGACGCATAAGGTTCAGGGTGTTGTTCTGACAGATACCGCAACAAACTTAACTAATTTAACTGCCGTACCAAACGACTGGATCACAGCGGCGGGAGTGAAGGCCGATGCAGTCACGAAGATTCAGAACGGCCTTGCCACTCCGACCAATATCACGGCTGGAACAATTACAACTGTCACGGACTTAACCAATGCTCCGACAAACGGCGACTTCACTGCAACCATGAAATCCAGCATCACGGCGGCGGTTCCCACAGCGGCGGCAATCAAAACGGCGTTAGAAGTTGCTGGTGGTGATCTAGCATTGATTATGGCTCAGTCTGATAAAATAGGCGATGCTACTATTGGACTTTCGAATCTGAAAACTCTGATTGACGCAATAGATACGGTAGTTGATGCCATCAAAGTTAAGACAGATAAGATGACATATACATCAGGAAATGATCTGGATGTAAATATCCAGAAAATAAATGATGCAGCTGTAACAGGTAATGGTTCAGTATCTACTCCATGGGGACCAGTATAAAGGGGAATTAGTATGCCTATCGGAACATCTTGGGCTACTGGTTCATGGACTAGCGACTCATGGGTTACTGGTTCATGGGTCGGTGCAGCGGTAGACGTTAATGTCCTCGCAGCCGCGCAGTCACTAAGTCTCGTAGCGCATAAAACTACCATACAGGCTGCTGTCGATGTTTCTGTGTCTGCCTCATGCAGCGCATTAACTCTCACGACGAAAGCTGCAGCGGTAGCGTTAAATGTAGCTGTTGATGCTTCCTACGATGCACTTGTAGTTACTCCAAGTGCTGCAAATATTGCACTACCCGTATCAGTGGGATGCTCTAGTGCGGGATTGATACTTACCGAGAATAGTGCAACTGTAAGTATCGGTAGCGAGATTGCTGCTACACTGGCCGTTCTTACCTTAGCTACAGGAGCAGCTTCTGTAACCTTGGCCAACGTAGTCGTTGCCGGTTTTGATAGTCTTTCGATAGCCGAGTACGTTGCTACTATCGTCGGGAGATCTCCTGCAATACCGACAGGGTGGTTTGTTTATAAAGGCGAGGCGCATGAATGGATAGATGCCTTCGAGGAACAGCAAGCTAAGTGGGGATACCTCAACAACCCGAACTGGACAGACGAGCCGGAAGATCCTGTGAACTATAACGCAAATCCAGAAGATGAACCTATTGTCTGGAAGATGACAGGGAGGAAGTTCTAGCGTGATAAATCACTTCCCTTGTGGGCATTGGCATAAGAAGAATAATGGAAGTAGGCCTATAGTGATTAAGAAATTAGCTATTGCTCCGCAGTATTATAATGCAGAGTCAGATCCAGAGAATGGGATAGCTGTTGCTAGTTATGATCTTTCTACGCATACATGGACTTATGAAGGTGCAGTGTTAAATGGGTATCCTATGTCAGGACCAAGTACTCTTCGCATTGCCAGTGATTATATTGCTCATTATGGTCCCTGGTCTGATGTAGATATGTTTCATGAGTTTATGAAGTTACATATTTTTGAGAATCAGACAGCAACATCCACTTCTGTATGGACGTATGCTACTGGCGTTAATACCTTCTTTGACCAGTATGTTACTACTCGTTCTATGTTAATGGACTGCAATTCAGCTGGTCTGGTTGCTTGTATAGCATACATTGAAAAAGCTGCCGGTGTTACTAAGAATGCTTGGGCTATTAGATGCTCTACCGATAAAGGTGTTACGTTTAATGCTCCTTATTATTTTCCAGCAACTGAGTATACAACATATATTAAGGGTTGTGTACGAATAGATGGAATAGGCAATATCTGGGTATCGTTTATTGACCATCCAGCGGTTATAGGGTCATCTGGATATTTTTATATTTATAAGTCTTCTAACTCAGGCGCGTCTTGGACAGAGATTAAAAAATATGATCTTGGTACAGCCCATCCGTTAGATCTATCTTACACAGTAGACTCAACAGGACAATATCAGTATGTTGCGCTTCGACAATATTCAGGGGCGACTGTTAAAAATCTATATCGAAGTTCAGATTACGGAGTAAATTGGGATGTTGTGATTTTTCCCTACGGTGGTGGTAATGATCTTATAATGCATACTTCAAATAAGGAGTATGTTGCTTTAGGTTGGTATACTACTCCAGCAGTAGATAATAGAATCAAGGTAAGTAGTGATTATGGATCTAGCTTTTCTGATGTTGTACCCCCGACGACTATAGCAAGTACTTATACTGATATGCAAAGTGATGGACAGTATATTGCTTATGTTGATGGAGGTACTTACTTTCTTCCTGATGTTCTTAGTATAGGTTGTATATACTCAGAAGATAATGGGCTTACCTGGAGTAAGGCTGAGATTATATCTGGTGGAGACTTTAATCAAAAAGCATTTACACAAGGCTACACTCCTTCAGTAGATATAATATCAACTATAGTTACATAGATTCAGTAAGTGTGGTGTTAGATTAATTATAAAGGAGAAAGAGAATGGCAAGTACAGCAAGTAATAAGATTAAGTATCTTCTGGCGACAAAGGCGATAGACTTTGCAAATGATTCTTTTAAGGTCATCCTTATGCAGAGTGGATTCGTGTTTAACAAGGACACGCACCACGCATATGCAGATGTTTCTGCTAGTGAGCTGGCAACTGGAAATGGCTATACCGCCAACACAAAGACCCTCGGTGCAGCTACAGTAACGGAAGATGATACGGATGATAGAACGGAAGTAACCTGGGCGAACATTACCTGGACAGCTTCTGGCGGAGCTATTGGGCCTACACCTGGAGCGATCATCTATGACGACACAGTCGCTGCTCCGACTGCTGATCCTATTGTCGGTTACATAGACTTCGGTGGAGATCAGACCCAGGCAGACGGCGGGACGGCTACTATCAGCGCGCTCGAAGTACGGATTGCATAATCTATGTTCAAAATTTGAACAAAGGAGAAGAAAAATGAAGTATGAACTTGCAGTTAGAACGTCTAGTGGTACAGCAGCAACAGCAGCATGGGAGATTCGTGCTGGAGCAACCCCAGGAAGATCAAAGTTAGTGGAAATCGGATTCTTTTTGGCAGCGGCAACGGCATCACAGTTTGGCCTTGGTAGACCCGCAGCTATTGGAGACACACCAACAGCGCCTGTAGATTTTCTTGCAGAGGACCCGAACGATGTTCTGGCAACAGGAGTTATTCAAAGTGCTCTGGCTTGGGGAACAGGTCCGACAGTCCCGACTGCATTCTTGAGAAGGATATCTCTTCCCGCTACTATTGGTGCGGGAGTTATTTGGACGTTTCCCCAGGGTATAGTAATTCCGGCTAGTGGAAGTCTAGTCCTGTGGAATATCGGCACAGACTCTGTTGTTGATGCCTATGCTATTGTGGAGATCTGATCCGACAAGAGGACTAAGCTATGTTAATAAGTCCAAGTAGTATATATTATGGCGAGGCTGTAGTAGGAGTTGTTCGTACACCTTCGTCTAAACTAATAGGTATTCCTGTTAATGTATGGATTACTGCAGACCCTATAGAAGTAACATTCCAGCAGCGAATGGCTATCCTATCGCATACACCTGCTGCTGCAAGGAATCCTGAGCTAGACCAGACTCTTTATCTTAGTTATGCATCAGTTACAGATTCTCTTCTTACTGTAACCATCCTAGGTACTTGGTTGAATGTAGGTATAGCGGCTGCCCCTATTGTAGTTACGCTATCCCAGCTGGGTAGTTTTCCTGCTGGTTTAGTATGGAAAGGTGAGGTAACGCTTGGCGTAGATCTCGAGTTCATGATAGGCACTCTTATGACCACGGAGATGCCTAGAAAGAGCTGGGTGAAGTGGTCGAATATAGGCAGCTTAGACTTCACCATTTGGAAGGATAATGTAGCAGGTGAGAGGCCTCTCGATTGGAAAGGCTGGGTTTATCAGTTGAAGAAGCTGGGGAAGAAGGTAGTTGCCTATGGAGAGAACGGAGTTTCCTTCCTCACACCAGTTGAGACAGCATGGGGACTGCAGACGATTTCTCGCGTAGGTGTGAGAAGCAAGCAAGCAGTCTGTGGGAATGAGTTTGTTCACTTCTATGTGGATAAAGAAGGCAGGTTGTGTAGGATAGGAGATGATATAGAGATACTAGATTATAGTGAGTACCTAGGCGCGATGTTAGATAGTGTGGTTCTCTCCTACGACGAACTGAATCAGCTTATCTATATCTGCGACGGTCTTGAGGGTTATGTTTATAGTGTTCGAGATAAGAGCATGGGAACAGGACCTGCTAATGTGACTGGAGCAGGAGTGCAGAGCGGAACGTTCTATGTAACAGCTGCAGGGACTATCTCTATACCAGTCTTCAACCTTTGCACGGATATCTATGATCTTGGGAATAGAAGAAACAAGACTATTCACTCGATGGATATAGGTACTGATCTTACAACTGGACTATACGCTGCTATAGACTATAGACTCGATAAGAAGGTAGCCTTTGCTACTACTCCATGGACTACAGTCAACCCGAATGGGGTAGCGAACCTCCCCTGTTTCGGTGTGGAGTTCCGCTTTCGGCTGAAGCTTCTGACATACGAGCAGTTCGAACCAGACTATATTCGAGTCAACGGAGTGCAGCATAACTACTCATGGCTTGATTCTTTCTCGAAAGGATAGAGGATATGATAATACAGGTAACACCTAGAGAAATTCCACGCTTCTGGGGAGCAATCAAGTTTGCTGCTGTGAAGGTGGAGGAAGTGGAAGAAGGGAAGATCGCTCCTTTTGCTGTGGAACTGCTGCACGCGCTCCTGAATGAAAAGGCTCAGTGTTTTATTAGGCTGTCGGATGATAGGCTACTTAATGCTATTACTATCACGCGCATCCGATACAATCCACAGACAGATGAGAAGTACCTATATGTCCAGTGTCTCTACTCTTGGCAGATTGTGGATGATGGAGTGTGGAAGAGAGATATGGCTTTTATTAAGAGGTTTGCGAGGAGCGTTGGCTGTGTATATATAGGAGCGTTGACAAAGAACTATCGAGCGCAAGATATCATGACGAATCTTGGCTTTGAGGAAGAATATAGGGTCTACGCCCTGAAGGTATAAGGAGTCTACTATGGGTGGCGGTGGAAAAGGCGGTGGAGGAGATACACAAACGACGATAAGGTATGCACCCTATATCGAGGTTCAGCATCAGACGTTTCTTAGCCTGGTAGCCGACCATAGGACTGCTGCATTAGCAGATAATCCCTTTACGGGTTATACTGACGTCGAGGTAGAAGATGCCTTTTTTGGGGCTGGCTATACTATTGCTAGTTTCCCAAGTCTCTATGATATGTTTGGCAAGTTCATGGCTGGCTTGGATATTGAGGTACTCTGGCAACAGGAGTTTGAGGATACTGTTAATAGTCCTGAAGTTGCGAATCTGATAAGTGCAGAAGCAGACCTCATGGATGATGACATAGAGGCTACCTCTATTCCTCGGCTACAGACAGGGATGAGAGACTTGAACTCAGTCATGGCGTCGAGTTATCCTATTGGGAGGGCGGTTATTGAAGATGGGAGAGTGAAGAGTATAGCCAAGTTTGGCGCTGAGCTTAGATATAAACTGATCCCAGTTGCACAGGAGAGGTGGAAGACGCACCTTCAGTGGAATCAGCAGGTAGTTTCTATCTATGCGGAGCTGATGAAGTTCTACTATGCAGCCAAGCATGATGTGGATGAGGATAATTACTCATACGCATCGAAGTATAGACTCTGGCCCTTTACTGTGCTTGACTACGAGCGAGCAGCTCTTGGCGCGTTACAGGGTGCGACGAGCCAGAAGACGGACGTAGCTGGTGCGAGTACGACAGCGAGAGTTATGTCTGGTGCACTCTCTGGTGCAGCTATGGGAGCTATGGTTGGGAGTCAGATATCTGCACCTGCTGGAGGTGCACTTACTACAGGCGGTAGTGTTGCTACCGGAGCAGCAGGTTCATATGCAGGTGCAGGTGCAGGCGTTGGAGCAGTCCTTGGTATCGCTTCTGCTCTTACTTACTAGGAGACTCCCATGGGCAGTTCTTCAAGAAGCAGTTCAGATAGGACAGTCATAGTAAGGAATGCTCCTTATGTTGAAGCGCAGCATAATGATTTCCTACAGATAGCTGCAGGGTACGTGAACGCCGAAGTAGGAGACTCTCCTTATATCGACTATACCTATGACAGCCCAGAACTAGCATTCTTCGGGATAGGTTATACGCTCTCTAGCTTTCCTTCTCTCTACGATATGTACGGAAAGTTCATGGCAGGGTTTGATCTGGAAGAGCTCTGGCAGAGAATGTTTTCGAACGTAGTGGGGAAGGGAGAGACTGCAGACTATGCGACTGCTTCCGAGGCAGGTGACTTCTCCTGGAATGATAAGCTGACGAAGTTTGGAATAGATGCTCGAAAGCTGAACATCGTAGGGAGTAGTTCTTTTGTTATAGGGAAGAGTCAGATAGAGAAGGCAAGAGTCCTTTATAATGCAGAGCAGAGAGCAGCCCTTAGATATAATCTTCTAGAAGTAATCGCAGCAAGTTGGAGTAGTTATATAGGTTGGATGCAGAAGGTTATCACCAGTTATGCTCTTATGATGAAGAATTACTATAGTACAGAGCACACCTATGACGATGCCCAGCACGGGATTGCAGTGAGGGATAAACTCTGGCCACTATTTGTAGAAGATTTTATGCGTAGGTTCCTCAACGCTCTTCGAGGACAGATTAACCTATCTCAAGCACTTACGAGGAGGAAGAGGTCTGCGCTCTCTGGAATCCTTCTCATAGCAAGTGATACAGTTACGGGAGTATATATAGGTGCACAGATTGGCGGTTATCCTGGTGCGATAGTTGGAGGCGTGATTGGTTTTGTAGTAGGTTGCGCATCCTGGATATTTGAATAAATCTATGTTCAAAATTTGAACAAAGGAGACATGATGGAAGATTATGGTTCCCTCTTTGGAGGAGGAAATGCTTTTGTGGAAGATCCGCGGTTTGCGCAGTTTGCAACTGATCCTAGTTTAACCCCTGGCGCTGCGCCTTCAGCGAGGTCTAGCTTGAATGCACTGTTGACAAATCCTGCGATGCAGACAGTAGTACTTAACTTTGCGAAAGCTCTTGATCCAAAGGGATTTGGAGGACGCCTTGCCGAGTCTACTCTGCAGATGAGGCAAGCACTGAGTAAGGCGAAGGGACTGGGGAATACTACACAACCTCCCGTTCCTGCTGTTGCTCCTCCGGCTGCGAATGCAGGGACGCCTCCGGCTGCGACAGAAGATCATCCTGTTGTTACACAGGGAAAGCATCTGGCAACACTTGGAAGTATGCTTCAGAAGAGTTTTGACGTAGATCCTAGTCTTGTCCCTTCTGGTTATATGAATAGCCTTTCAACTGCGCTGAGCGCAAATCCCAAGATCGAAAACCCTACTCAGCCGGGTAGTGCACCTATCGGACAAGCACTAGCTGGCGCTCCTCCTGTCCAGTATAACGAGGTTCCAGAAGCTCTTGCTATGTCTATGACTCCTGAGCAGGTGCAGGATATCTATACCCATAAGCTGAATGTGCAGAAGACAGGAGATGCTACGAGAGAGATGAATCTCCGAGAGCAAGCTGCTCCTGGGGAGAGAGTTCTGACAGATGCGAGGACAGAACATCTGAAGTGGGAGATAGACCCGGCCCGTGTGGAAGAGCAGATCAGAGTGAACACTGCTCCTGTGCTTGCGCAGCTGGATGTTTATAAAGGGAAGCAGCAGTTCGATACGAACATGGCGAAGGACTTTAATAGTAAGTTCCCACAGCTTGCTGCCACGAAGATTCCTTACTCCAACATGACCTATGGACAAGCAGTAAGTATGGCTGCTTATAATGGAGATGCGAGTAAGAATGTCGCCCAGTTGATAAATGCAGGCTTAGACTATAAGGCCGCTATGGCTAGGACGAGTGCAGATATTACGATAGCGAGGGAACACGCTGCTGCGACAGGGACTGAGATGGATTTTAATAAGAAGATGCTCCTTTATGAGAAGTTTAATCAGGATCTTTTGAAGTATTCTAAGGCTATGCCTCTGGAGGAATGGAATAAGAAGACTACACAAGAGCAGCAAACCCTTACCGTACTTGGGATTGTTCCTAGAACGAAGGAGGTAGAGGCTGCTATCCAGACAGCGCAGCAGAGTAGAGACTATCTCGGTAATCTTCTTATGCCCAGAACATATGGAGGTCTGAAGAGCGCAGAAGGTAAGTTCCTCTCACCAGATGGTAAGCCTCTCGGCTACGGAAATGCTGCGCCTGGGAGTACGGTTCCTCCTTTCGATATAGCTCTTCCTCCTGGGGCAAGCCCAGAGAAAGCTGCTAAGAGGATAGTAGCTGACCCTACTAAGCTGCAGGAGTTAGATAGGCGCATCCCTACCTATGGTGGAAGTGAAAAGACGAGAACGAAGAAGAAGGTTACCTATAGTGCCCCGACCTTCAGCATCCCAGGTATGTTTAACTACAACCCGAACGAAGGAAAATAGCTAATGGAGAAGCAACTTCCAAACGGACAGATTATAGAATTCCCTGATGATACGAGGCCAGAAGTTGTAGATGCTTATATCAATAAGTACTATCCGGCTGAGCCTGCTAGCGGGATTATAGAACGTCTTAAAGGTGTAGGTGTTGGAGCACTAACAGGCGCTGGAGCTGGGTGGGTTGCAGGCGGACCTGTTGGCGCTCTAGCAGGTGGAGTTATAGGTGGTGCAGCTGGAGGAGGTTTGGGATATGATAGAACCCTAGGTCATCTCTCTATGGGCGCCGCGAATACTATAGGGATGCTCGAGAACCTTGGTTCGTACGTAGGGAATGTTCCTAATGTTCTCCAAGGTAGACCGCTGAATCCTATAGGAGATAAGAGCAACGAGCGTTTTGCTTTGGAGAGTAATAAGTACGCTGCAGGAGTTACGCAGTATCCTGAGACTTCTACGCTCGGGCAGATTGTCGGGGGAGCCGTAGAGTTCCTCCCAGAGATGCCACTATATTACTACGGTGGAGGTTTTACACTGAAGGGAGCTACGTTTATTCCGAAGGTGGGTCCGGTTATAGGAAAGAGCCTTCTCGAGAAAGCTCCTACTGCTATCGGTAGGTACGGGCAGGCGATAGGAAGAACAGGTGTCGAGGGAGCCGTGGTAGGTGGGACACTCAAGAGTCCCATGCAGACAGGCCTGGAGGAACACGCAAAGGAAGCCGCTCTTGGGGGAGCTGAGTTTGCAGGCATGACAGCTGTTCTTCATCCTGCTTTCGCAGCCCTTGGCATGGTGGGGAGAGGGATCATTAGGAGGCTAGGAAGTAAGGCAACGCCAGAGAACGTGGAGGTAGAGCTCTCGAAGAAAGCAGAGAAAGATCCTCAGGCCGCGGAAGAACTGGCGAGGTTCCAGGAAGCAAAGGCTGAGAGTGCTCCAGTTCCTACTCCTGTACCGGAGGAGGATGTATACGTCCCAAAGGGGAAGACGGAGGTTCCTCAGGGGAATCTCTTCGTAGAGATGCCTCCTGAAGAAACGATGGTTGAGCTCAGGAAGCGAGGGTTTGATGATAAGAAGGTAGAAGAGATTCTACGGACTGATCCTGAGGGAAAGGAGTTGGTAGATGCTATCGAAAAGGAAGCACCTGCTGTTGATATTATAGATGAGACGAACAATAAGATTGTAAAGGATGAGGAGTTTTCTGCGGAAGCTCCTGTAGAGGCCACTCCCAAGAAGGAGAACGGCGAAGTCCCCTCTGTTCAAAATTTGAACATAGAAGAGAAGGTTGATCCAGAGGTTGAGAAAACTCTAGAGGCGAAGCAACCTGAGATAGATGCAGCTACCACAAAGGTGGAGGAGATAAGAAAAGCTCTCGAAGAACCGAAGGTAGAGCCTACTCCCGAAAGTAAAGAAGCATCTATCGAGAAGCTGGAAGACCTCGATCCAGATGAAGATATCTTTGCTTACGTTAGAGAGCTGGAAGGAACAGATGATCCTGTTGCAAAGACACTTCTGGAGAATGTGCCGAAGAGTAGGGTGGAGATAGAAAATAATGCCAGAAGCGCGATTGAGAAGGTCTTGGAAAAGAGAAGAGGAGAGGTTGTTCCTGAAGCGAAGGTAGAAAGCAAGAACTCAGCTACCGTCGGAGACCAGACCTTCGACATATCTACTCGTGAAGGCCTCGACGCATATCGAAAGGCGAAGAAGGCTGCTGGAGGGGAGGATGCAGATAGGCAGAATAAGAAGCTCATGCAGGAGTGGGAAGAGAAACTATCGGAAGACGGCATGGGAGATGATACAGTTGACGTTTCGATAGATGATCCTCTTATGAAGGATGAGGTGAAGGACATCTTCGATGAAGGAGATGGATATCTGAGGCTGGATGATAAGGATGCGAATTTCTACGATGGGATCGAGGATGGGGTTTATTTAGATAGCTTTGGGGCTAGTCATTTTCAGAGGGCATATGAGAAACTGGCGAGGAAGATCGATGAGCAAGGCGGCCTTCTGAAGTTGGGGAAGACTATCTATCTCAACGGATACCAATCTTTTGAAGGCTTCATTGGGAAGATGAAGGAGATTCTGGGAGAAAGGTGGGGAGAGTTTAGAAGGGTAGCGAGAGAAGTCTATAACCAGGCAAAGGGGTGGAATAGGAAACTTGAAGAGGTAGGCCATATTCGCGTAGGACAAGGCGGTGGGAGTGCTCTTGAAGGCGGGAGAGTTCAGGACGAGAATGGCTACACTCTCGATATGCTGGGCCTTCAGCAGATGTACGAGTGGGGAAGGAAACTTGTTGCATCTAGGAAGATTCAGAACTCTGCGCCTTCTGTAAAGATGGCAGATGATATAGCAGGAAGGAAGCTAACCTTTGCAGATAACGAGCGTTTTAAAGATGGAGTGGCTGCCCAGCTCTGGGAGAACCTAAAGACGTATGCTAGACTTAATCTTCTCAGTCCTCAGTTTATGGCTGAAGGAGATCCTATGCGTGCTGCTCTTTCAGGCGTTTTGAAGAACGCTAGGCTAGCTCCACATATCGAGGCATTGAAGAAGGCTAAAGCAGATGCTATCTTTGAATCGAAGAGACAGATAGATGTTATTCTTGCGAAGAAGGCCATGCTTAGTAAGGAACAAAGAATCGCAGTCAAGGGAGTCCTAGAGAAGACTTCTACCAGCACTGATCCTCTTATCCTTGACGCGGCTGCAACGATCGAAAAGGAACAAGCTGTTGCATTAGAATTGATAAAGGAAGGAAAGAGAAGAGATATTATAGATAACACAAATCCTAGAGAGGCAGCTGCTATTGCAGATATGATAGCAGGAATGCCTGAGGGTATTGCTAGAGCTAAGCATGAAAAGTATATTTATCTTGATGCGCTCAAGAGACGTAGGCGAGGTGAGATAGACTGGAATGCAGTGCAGGATATCTATAAAGAGTATAAAGAGATAGATAACTATGGTATTACTAACTACGCAACGCATTATGAGAAAGGCTCTTGGAGAATTGTATCGGGAGGAAGACTATATGCTAAGGCTGTATCGAGAGAGGATGCAGCTAGGAAACATGCAGACTTACTTGAGATAGATCAGAAGAACGGAGAAGATAGAACATATAAGTTGGAATATGCTAAAGGCCATAATGATCTTATTGAAGGC
>Ga0172381_10005436_pt1 | contig 12925 bp, 28 predicted proteins | sample Leawel6488metaG_FD_119754 | JGI IMG/M metagenome (GOLD analysis project Ga0172381, IMG submission 119754) | Leachate microbial communities from a municipal landfill in Southern Ontario, Canada - Leachate well 64-88 metaG | ecosystem: Engineered > Solid waste > Landfill > Unclassified | place...
AATTGCAAGATTGAACACCGAAAAGGGGAGCAGGAAGCCAAAGGCAACCGAACTGAAAGAAGAACAGCCGAAAGCCTAATGCTCCCCACATCGGGGGAAACATATGAAATATAGAACAAACATTACAGAAGAATTTGATGGAATGAATCTAAAGATAAACGTATTTTTGGAAATCTTAAATGACAATGGTGAGACGTTGTAAAACGAAAAAGATCCAAGAATGCACCTGATTTTTAGGAGAATTGAAATAATAGATGATCTTCACGTTTCAGAAAAAGAAAAACTTCATGTACAGGCATTATCAGACGCGCTCATTGGATTAGGACACAGCTTGGGAGATTTTTGTGTGTACGGAAAAATGAGCGATTACAAGGCTACTGGAAAGAAAATATTGCCGCTTGACAAATAGAAAATGATTATATTATAATATAATAGAAAGGAACACATATGAACACAATAGCAGACCCAGCACAACTTCAAGAAATGAAACCAGAGGATCTCGTACAATTGTACGAAGATACACTCAACGAGATCGATGAGAAGCTCGCAACCAAAGAAGCGATCAAACAGGAATTTGACGCGAGACTCCAAGCAATCAAACAGGACAGCAAAGAATACGCCGGATGGGGTGTCACACGCTACCCAAAGGTTTATACTAACAATGTGAGCCTTGAAACCGCCCGGGCATTTGGAGCGACCAAAACAGAAGAAAAAGTGAACACTACGATCATAACAAAACTGGTCAAAGGCGGATCAAAAATCGATGGAGCTGAAATTAGAATGGAAGTGCGGATCGCAAAATTAAAAGAAAAAACTGGAGAGGAGACAGCATGACAACAGAAGAATTCATTGAAAAAATGAACGTAATTATCAATGAATACAAACCAGAGTCAATAATGATCTTATTCGGAAAACAAAAAGAGAGTGGTTTATTTGACGAATCTGCAATGGTACACGGAGACATGGAGTATATGAAAGAATTATTTGAAACATGTAAACAAAAAGACATACGAATTGCAATAGTGACTGGTGGAGCAAAAAAGGCAGACTAATATGGACAACTACCAAAACTATTATATTTTCGGGATATACGGATACGAGCCAGACGAAGAGGTTCAAGTCGCTTTATCCCAAGAAGAGGAGAATTGAACTATGCACTTTAGCTACACCACTTTAAACATGCTCCACAACGCATCTCATTGCTGGATCAATAAAATGATGGGCATCAAACCAGAGTATCACGCCTACTTTACCGCGGGCACAGAGGGGCACAGAATCATTCAGGATCATGTCGCCGGAATCAAGAAAGACGAACGATTGGCATTTTTGACAGAAGAGTTTCCAATAGTAGAGAAGAAAAATTTTGATCCAGACTGCAAATTCTCCATGCAAATACGAGGGTACGAATTCATAGGATTTTTTGACGGAAAAGATCCAGCATACAAACGATTCCTAGAAATTAAACTCTCAAGTACACCATGGTCACTCGGAAAGTTTAAAGATGCCATGCAGAGAAAAATATACGCGGTCGCCGAGCCAACGTACACAGAAGCAATGCTTATAACTGGATCGTTGAAACCAGACGAATGGCTGATAACGAAACCAAAGGTGATGACCGTAGACCTCACAGATCAGGATAGAAAAGAAGCGCTGGCATGGATAAACGCAGGCATAGACATATTCGAAAACGGAGACTTTAATGGTGGACTGGATGAGAATGGCAGATGCAACCTAGGGAGACAATGCCCATGGGGAGATACATGCCATTTCAAACACATATGAGCTACGCATTTGTAAAATTTACTAGAGACAAGACGAGGGGAGAAGCCATGATTAAAATTGGTGAAAAATTCAATTATATCAGCGCTGAAGCGATCAGAAAAATTGAATACGCACAAGAAATTGTTGTTTGGTATGACAAATTAAACAAGGCACTAAAAATAGTGCACGCATTTAATAATGAAATTGGAACTATCCGATTGATATACAATAAGCACCAAAAAACAGCAACATTTAATTGTTTGAGATTAAAAATGGTAATGCCAATAGGAAAATATTATTGGAATGGAACATACCAATGCTACAAAATGATATGAAAAAAACATTGAAAGCAGCCATCTATTTGATAATTTACACCATGGTCATCTGGTCAGCCGGATGGGTGTCCGTTCGGACGTATGACTCCATCAGAATGGCAAACGTAGGCACTACAGCGATCGGAGAGAGCATGTTCACGATGATAAACAACGAGAGGGCAAAGGTAGGAGCACCACCTGTAGTTTTTGATGATAACGTGGCAAAAGCAGCAAAAGAGAAATCCTGTGATATGAAAGACCGAAACTATTTCGATCACGCAGATCCAGATGGGATACACGGATGGCATTTTTTGGTAGAAAACGATGTCTTTTATACCGTAGCCGGAGAGAACATCGCCAAGAGCAGGGTGACAGCAAATGCAGAGCAGGAGATGCGCGGGTTTATGAACAGCAAAGGGCATAGAGAGATAATACTCGATCCACAGTTCACAAAAGTGGGATACGCATCATGCGGCGTATACACAACGCAATATTTTATAAAATGATATGGCATTCGATATACCTGCACTACTGATCAGAGAGGTAGAGAACAAAAAGGACTACCCAGCCAATTACGACACCACATGTTCCCATTGCAGCGGATTCATCGCAGAGGGAGATACGATATACTTCTTCGGAAACAAAGAAAAGACCTGTGAGAGCTGTTTTGAAGCAATCATTGAATTTCTAAAGTATGGACGCTAAATTTTATCAAGTCCCCTCGTTCTCCGATCCAAATAAAAAATATACCGTCCGTCAACTCCCAGATCAGTCATGGCATTGTGACTGTCCATCATTTGTTTTCAGACAAAAACCCTGTGATCACATTCGTAAGATTCGACACCAAAAGATGAAATTGCACGGAAATGACGCGATAAAATCCACGCTTGACAAAAAGGAATAAGCATTATATTATAATATAAAGCTATGAACACACTAGAACAACAGATCAATGAACTATACCAACGAAACTGCTCAGCACGAACAGATCCACGAATGTTCAAAGAAGAAGTGATGAAAATCATCACGACACTCCCATCAGATGAAAAGAAATGTGTACGATGCCATGCAGGAACAAAACGATTTTGGCATAAAGTTACGCCCGGCATTGCAGTAGCCCTCATCAAAATAAACAAAGCAGTCAACTTCAAAAAAGAAAACGACATCAATGTGGGAAGATTAACAGGAGAATTTGAGCTTACTCACTCAGAACGGAGCAACTGGCAGAAACTGAGACTTCACGGACTCATAGCAAGAGTGCGATTTTTTGGTATGGTGAAACGCGGTCGCTGGCTGATCACTCGAAAAGGATACCAGTTTTTATCAGGGCATGAGATCCCACAACGAGTCTTAAGCTTCCGAAACCATGTAGAGGGGCACAGCGCAGAGATGGTGACCATAGAGGACGTTCTGCGATCCACCCCACACTTTGAGAGCATTGAGGACATCCGATTTGAATATGCACCGCCAGTTCAAGAGGGAGAATCAGATGTAGAGAACTCACCGATCGCCCCACGAAAAAAGAAACTGAAAAAAGGACAAATCCCATGTCCGAAGTGTGGATCGGCAATGAGAAAATGCTTTGAATCGATACCAAGCAAAACAGACCCAAATGCCGTACAAGTGAAACAATGGAACGCATGCACAGCGTGCTGGTATAATGACAAAGACGTATGAAACAAATTACTATCATCTGCCTAATAGTGAGCATTTTTATAGGAACATATGAAAAAACAAAACAAAAAAATCTATCAAAGCAAGTGGCAATCACCATCAATTTTGCGGAGTCCGGAAATAATGGCAATAACAGCATACAACAGCAAGGGGGAAGTGATATGGAAGCTCCCACGGATTCCAGAATTCAAAGTGATTCCAAAGAAACGAACATTAAAGGAGATACGACAAGCAAAATTGTTTCAACAACTGATCGACCATCAGATGAATCTATCATTAAAGGCAAGAAAAATGGAGAGATTTTATGGCGGGTATACACGCTCGAAAGCAGTAAAGGGAAAAATGACGGATGTAAACTTCATGGAAAATTCAATGGTTTCGGCTACCGACAGAACACACGGGAAAGTCGGTGCTACGAATTCTTCGAAGAAGTCGTTTACGAAGTTGATATTTGGTTTGAACAAAAGCTCCAGACTTACAATCTTGCGGAGGCTCTTTGCGGATACAATCTCGGCTTCCAAAATGAACACTTCCAAGAATGCGTCAACCAAAGTCCGGCATATCCATATTATAAAAACTACATGAGCCTATGAACGATCCAAAAGCTTTGCCAGAAGAAAAAGGTGAATCAATAGAATATTGGGGGAGTGGATGGTTCTATTATCCATCAAAAGACTGGTTTGTTGTGAATGCAAAAATGCCAAACGAGTTTGTCGTTACAGGAGATATTTTGAGAATGAAAATGACAAATTGGGGGCGCAAAGTTGAAAGAGTTCATGTAATATCAATTCTAAAAGAAATAAAACGGGAGCACGATGGTATATGAGCCAAACACCGCTGGGAGCACTAAAAAACAAAATACATAAGAAAATAGACTGGCTATGGAAAGAGGGCGGCATGACACGAACACAAGTATACAGAATGATCACACACGCGCTTGGTGGTCGATTCTTTCATGTGAGCGACCTGACACTCGGAGAAGCGCAGTTGATATGGGAGAGGATAAAAAATCTATGAACACACAACACCTTACCAGTCTTGAATTAAGCAAACAGCTAAAAGAAGCAGGGATAGAACAGAAGTCAGAGTTTTATTGGGTAAAAGAACTTTATTCAAAAACAGAAAAATGGGAACTATATTCTCTTGGATGGATGCAAGACACTATTGAAACAGACAATGGCGATTATGATAATGTTCCTGATTTAGAAAAAAGAATGTTAGACGGAACTATTGTATCAGCCTTTTTAGCAAGTGAGTTGGGAGAGATGTTGCCCGAAGATGTTTATATTCCATATAAAGGAAATAGTGGAAAACGTAGAAAATATCCACAACATCCTCATATTTTTAAGCATTGGGGAGGAAAGAAATGGATGATAAATTATACGGGTGGAAATAGTCAGGAACGACTTGGAGAAAGTGCCGATACATTATCTGGTGCAATGGGTCAAATGCTCCTCTATCTCAAACAACATAATTTATTGGAGGAAGAAATATGATAAAAACAGACCTACAACTACTTGAAGAAAACCGTGATCAAGCCCAGTCAATGGTGCTGGCTCAACAGGCGCAGATAGATATAGTACAGGGGAAAATACTTGTCCTGATACGACCTGATCAACAAAAGGAACGTGAGATGCGAGAAGCCATCATAGCAAAAATGAAAAATGAACTGCAGGGGCATAAGACTATGGTCGATCAATTTGATAAAATGATTGCAGAGGCACAGCATGCAGATATTCGTTAGCATTACAAACGGAAACTACGACTTGGATCAACCAAGCGAAAGACAACGATTGAGAAACGACCTGATGCAAATAGGATTTTTCTCAGTTGAAGACAACAAAAAGTACTATGAAACATTTGACAAAGAGCGAGTCCCAAAGGTAGAACTGACCGGACTTTTTACTGCGTTCAAATGGTTTGAAGTAACCGTACAAAAGTTCCCATTAACCAAAAATTAGCATGTGGTGGATTAAGAAAAAAAAGAAATGCAAATGTCCCTGTCACTACCGTACAGTCGGATTTAAAAACCCGCCAGACATACATTGCCCCGAATGTCCGAAGTTCAACAAAGCAGCCAACGTAGCCCGTCTAGCAAGTCCACAGCACCAGCGAAGCATCCTGATAAAAAAGATAGATGACTGTGTGAGCCTGATTATACGCATAAAAGCGGAATGGACGTGCGTAAAATGCCAAAGAAAGTATCCACCAGTCCTCAGCAGGAGAACAGGTCTCCCGGCTCAAAATCTGATGACCACCAGTCACTACTTCAACAGAGGAGACATGTCGATCCGATGGGATTATGAAGACCTTGACGCAATCTGTATTTTTGATCATCAGAAAATAGAGAATCACAAGAAAGATGACGTAGAGGGATTCAACTACGAACAATACATGATCAATAAGCTCGGAGCGCAGCGATTTGAACTGCTCAGACAGAAGTCTATGATGTTTGCCAGATATACAATTCAAGACCTGCAGTTTATACTAGAAGAGAAGCAAAAAGAACTAAAAACAGTCATCGAACTTTATGGAAACAACTATTGAAACACGCAAGTTATCGGAACTCAAACAGTACCCGGTGAATCCAAGAAATATCACCAAGGAAAAATTTGACGACCTCAAACAGAAAATCAAACGCTTCGGACAATTAGGAGCACTCCTCATCGATGGACGCGATCGCACCACAATCCTCGGAGGCAACCACGCATACCTCGCCATGATGGACTTGGGGATAGAAGAAGCAAAGGTGGAATACCGGACGCCAAAAGATGACGCAGAGGCTCTTGAGCTCGTCGTAGTGCACAATGAGCGATTTGCCAACTGGGTGGAGCAAGACCTCGCAGAGCTCCTGCAAAAATACAAAGACAAGATCGATTTGTCAGGATACAGCATAGACCTCGGAAAAATGACAGCACTCAAAAACGTGCTGGCACGATACGGAGAAACAGAAGAGGATGATGCCCCAGCGCTTGGAGATGGTGAGCCAGTAAGCAAACTTGGGGAAGTGTATGGACTTGGGAGACACCGGCTCATGTGTGGTGATGCAACAAGCATTGAAGACGTCAAAAAACTGATGGGGGGGGGAGTTGCATCAGTTCTGGTGACAGACCCACCCTACGGAGTAAGCTACGAGGGAAATCCAAATGGTCTCGACTGGAACATGATTGCCAATGACGATCTCCGCGGAGACAAGCTCATGATGTTTCTGATCAAGGCATTTGAAAATGCAGCAGAGGCGGGAATTAAAAATCTCCCCGTCTACTCATTTTATGCATCCAGCACACACATAGAGTTCCAAAAGGCGCTTGAAGCGGCAGGGTTTCATATCCGGCAACAACTGATTTGGGTAAAGCACATGGTGATCGGAAACAGCGACTACCATTGGACACATGAGCCAATTCTCTACGCAGGGTACGGGAAAGATCGCCCGCCATTTTATGGAGACAGAACAAACCGAACTGTGATAGAAACAGCAAGATACAACGAGCTCAAGACCCTCAGCAAAGAAGCGTTACTGGGGCTCATTATGTCCATGCAACAGGAGAGCACCGCGATCCACGTCTCAAAGGACACCCAGCAATACGAGCACCCAACACAGAAGCCAGTAGCCATCATGACCCCGCTGATTAAGAACTCAACGTGCGTAGAGGAGATAGTCCTTGATTTGTTTGCAGGATCTGGGAGTACCCTAATAGCCGCACACCAACTAGATAGAAAAGCCTACTGCATGGAGTTTGACCCAAAATATTGCGACGTGATCCGCCGCAGATATGCATGGTATATCAAAGAAGAGGAACGGTGGGAACAAATAACTGCACCCTTGACAAAGTAGTTATATCTTAATATAATAGAAACATATGGCAGAGCAAGAAGAAAAAAAGATCATCACAGCAGTCTATATGAAGCCAAGCATCAAAAAGAACACAAAACTTTTTGCAGCACGAAATCTCATATCAATGTCAGAGGTAATAGAACGAGCACTCCTCGTTTTCTTGCCTTTTTATCAGAACAAATCATGAACACACAAGAAACAGTAGAGCCAGCAGATATGATCATCACGATGGAACAGACAATAAAAGAGTCTGTCGAGAAAATCGATCGCTTAACCTCAGAAATAAAAAAACTCACAGAAATGATGCAGAGCTCCTTCATGAACGATGAAGCATTCCGGAAAGCAGACATAGAAGTGAAACGCCTCACGCTCGAACGGAAAAAGATAAAGTTTCAAATCATGCAGATCCCCGCAATAAAAGAAGTCTATGAAAAACTTATGGACGCAAAGTCTGAAAAGCGCGAGCTCAAAGATGCACAGTCAGACTACCTCAGAGAATATCAACGCTTAAGCGGCGCAACCCAACTGGAACTCTTTGACGGATCAACTATGGAAATAGTTCCAATGTACAAAATGATAAAACGGAGCAAACGAACATGATCGCACCAAAGAACAATTTGTGTCCATTTCACACACGCACTCTAGGGCGTGGAATGTTTGCAAAAACAGAGAACGTGGAAGTGAAACTGGAGACATTCAAAACAAAAGAAAAAGACGGAAAAGTAGTAGTCGGCAAGTATTGTCCGCGATGCCGAGCGCAGTTCACAATTTAATATGGTAAAAAGATTTAGAAAAAAACCAGTAGTCATTGAAGCGATTAGATGGACTGGTAAAAATCGAAATGAAATTGATAGTTTTCTTGGTATTACAACAGACCCAAATTTTGCAAATCATGGATATGCTGAGGACGGAACATTGCTTATAAAAACATTGGAATCAGGTCACGGAATGCATACAGCAAGAAAAGGAGACATGATCATTCGCGGTGTTGATGGAGAATTTTATCCATGTAAGATGAGCATATTTAAAAAAACGTATGAAGAGGTAAAATAATATGGCATTCTCAATCAATCACGTCACTCTGCTTGGTAACGTAACGAAAGAGCCGGAACTCCGATATACTCCCGCTGGCGTAGCCACAACAAACCTCAATATAGCAACCAACAGAAGTGTCAAAAAAGGTGACACATACACAGATGTCGCCACATTTCATAGGGTAGTCATCTGGGGAAAAATGGCAGAGTTTATAGCAAAGAGCGTTCACAAAGGGCAAAAGGTATACGTTGACGGTAGAGTGGAAAACAGAAGCTACGATCAGAATGGAACGAAGCACTACATAAGCGAAGTGGTAGCCGAGAATGTGATCCCAATGAGTCAAGTAAAATCTATGCAAGAAACTGTAAAACCTATGCAACCAGCCTCAGAGCCACAGCCCCCAGAAGAGCAAGGAAGCCCAACAGTTGATGGAAAACCAGTAGAAACCGTTAACCCGGACGATATACCGTTCTAACCTATGGAAAATGAAAATCAGTATTCGGGATGTTTTGAATACATAATGATAATGCTGATTCTATCGCTATTTTTAGCAATGTTTGTTGTTATGGTAAAAGGGAGGTGAGTACACATGAACAAAGTAACGTATCAAGAATGGGTGGAAATCAAGCAAGCACTCAAGGCTGAAGATGGAAATGTCGATGAAGCATCATATCGAACTGATCGGGGAAAAACAACCGTAAGACTTGTGAAGCGATCAAAATCATTCAAACAGTACAAAGAATTGACCAACAAGTAATTCTTGTGTTCTGCGCCTGCCAATGACGCGGAACAGAGGCATTATATGAAACGAAAACGTATACAACTGAAAAAAGGTGAACACAAAGAGATCCACGTCTATGTATTTTTATGCGGTGGATGTCTGAGGAATCGCCAAACGAAGTTCAAAAGAATAATGGCTGCAGGATTATGCCGGAAGTGTCGACATGACGATGTGCCAAAGAATCAGTTATCTTTGATAGGGGGTGAATAATATGGGAAATCCAGATCAAGCACCAGAAAAAACAGCATTTGAAATGATGGCGGAGGACTTGAAAATAATCCGTGAGGCTCTTGTCCGCCTTGAAAAAACAGGAATTAACAGCGAGTTAATGGTGTTGTATATTTGTAAAAAAACACATCTTGGGCAACATGATGTGAAAGAAGTTTTGTATTCACAAAAAGAATTTTTGCAAGAAGCATTTAAATCAAAATGATTTAAGCGCGGGATAGTGGACAAGTGTCACGCTGGGCTTCATCACCCAGAGAGGTAGGAGCGATACCTACTCCCGCAACTAAGACTTTCAATAAGATGGGAATGATCACCCACCTGAAAAATGAGTCTGGCAGCCAACATTGAGAAGGATCTGCCCCTGAGCCCTGTGAGAGATAAGAGTCGCGCCGATCGATATAGCAAAGGGCAATCGGCAATGCGAATCTAGCTCAATGGTAAAGCGCTGTTGCAACACTCGACAAGTTCGGAGATGTGAGTTCGAGTCTCACGATTCGCACAAAAGTAAAATAAGAAAAACCATATTATAGTTTATGAAACAAAAAGCAATCATCTGTGACATAGACGGAACGCTTGCTCTCATGGGAAACCGTAGCCCATTTGACTACAGCCAAGTGATAGACGATCTCCCAAACACCCCGATCATTCAATTACTGAATACCTACACCGTCCTCAACCGCGAGCACCCAGACTGGAATCAGGTAAAGATCCTACTCGTCACAGGAAGAGAAGTAACATGCGAGCAAGAAACGCACCTGTGGATGGAGCACAATGGAGTATCCTACGATACCATGTACATGCGAAAAAATGGAGACAGACGACCTGATTACGTTACTAAAAACGAAATCTATGAAAAGTACATCAAAGATCAATACAAAATTCTATTCGTTCTAGAAGACAGGGATCAGGCGGTGAAGTTTTGGCGATCCATAGGGATGACATGTTTGCAAGTTGCAGAGGGCAATTTTTAGTGCTAAAGTAAAATAGTATCCATAGCTCTCCAAGGGAGAACACCTATGCCAAAGAACAATAAGAAAACAACCATCAAAGCTCCGACACACCTCGCTCTCACCACAGAGTATATTCAAACACAGAAGTTCAAGGATTGGTGCAAATACTTCTTTGACAAAGCAAATAAAGAGACGTACGGAAACGCCACGCGATCAGCACTCAGAGTGTACAATACGGAGAGTGTCAACAGCGCATCGCAAATCGGTCATGAAAACTTAAGAAAACTTAAGGACTTGAGGCTGTCGATCGCAGATCAAGAGGGATTCGGACTAGCAGACATGATGAAAATAGGACTGACAAAAATGATGAGTGGTGAGTTTTCAGACTGGGATAAGATGATGATCCGGCTGGGGTACTTCGAGCCAGATCCGAAAAATGTGCAAGCGACGCAGAACAACTTCAACTTCAATTTTGGATCAATGAGCGAGGCAATAGAGGCAGATAGAAAAGCGAGGGGGCTGACGGTATGAACGATTCAGTACAAGTTTTTATTGATGAAAAATGGAGACCAGCAAAACAAGAGCCATATCAGTTGTATGGTATTGAAAAGCTGTTATGTTTTTTAGGATTTCATGAATGGAGACAAAGCAATAAGTATGCACACACAAAAGTGTGTTTTCGATGTGGTAGGCGGAATCAGAATAGAAAATTTGATTATTAAATGATATGAGCAAATACACCAAAGGTGAATCAAAAGCGCGGCATCCGAAGATAAAAAAGCTGTTCACAGCTCTGGCAACGCATTCATCGTTTCCGAAAGACAAAACATTATTAAAAGAGTTTTTACCGAGATTATGAACAAACAACATCACAAGACATCCGTAGCTGGATCAAAACCTATCTTCAAAGACATGAAGTGCCATCACTGGAATGGAAACATGCTTGTTAAAGAGAAAGAATGTCGTCATGTATTACCAAGAGGTTATATGGCGCAAACACTAGTATTGGGTTATGAGCCAGACTGGACAAAAGGTCTTAAAAAACATAATGGAACTACTGGATTCATGGGCGCATCCTTAAAAGGCTGGAAAAAAGGAACCAATAAAAAGATTTTATTTCGCATAAACATTTTTAGATATTCAATCGAATTAACAAAGAAAATATGATCCAACCAATGCCACACTACATAGCCCTAGGCGCACCAGAAACTGAGGAACAGACCATAACGGGTATTATCCTCCCAGACGCTATAGTGAAGAACCAAGCGACCGTACTGGCAATAGGTGAACTCGTAACGGCCTGCAAAGTAGGAGATCAGGTAATATACCGTCCGTACGCCGGAGACAAAATCAAGTACGAGGATGTACCATACCTGATAGTGCACGAAAAAGAACTCAAGGCAATCGTTGGCTAAATCAAGCAGCAAGGGCGGTAATGATCTAGGTGGCGAATGAAAGCAGGCATACGCCATTTCTTAAGACATTGCGGTTCTCGCTGCTTAATTTGTTTATGGAAAATACAATACATTATTGCGTAGGATGTAAAAAAGAACACGAAGAGGAATCGTGGCGTTGGCATAGCAAGAAGATCAAAGGAAAAAAGGTCTGGTGGTGTCATGAATGCATAGACTGCTACGGATGCCACGAGATCCACTACAATGACACAGGAGGCAGTCGTATTGACTCACGTGGAGAGATATGTCGAAAATGGTGGAACTCATCGCCTACGCGAGAACAGAAGATGAAGAATATGAGCACAGAGGAGATCCTCAGCGGTACAATGCACGGACTCCCGAATCAATTCAAGACAGTTTCAGAAGATAGGACAAAAGAAGTGGTTAAGCAGGAGCGAAAGCAAGTGCTGGAAAGTCTCAAATGATCAACAGTATTGATGACCTGATACGCATAGCACATGATGACCCGAAGTACATCATAGAGTCGGGATTCTGGGTTATTGATAAAAACAAAGACCCTGTTCCTTTCATTTTCAACAATTCGCAAAACATTTTTTACAACGAGCGATCCACACGAGACGACCTCGTGAAAGCAGGGCAACTCGGTCAGTCAACAATGATCGAAGCAATCCTGACGGTAAAGTTTCTCCTCGTCCCAAACTCATGGAGCGTTGTTATCTCCCACGAAGAAGAAGCAACAAAGCGTCTGTTTGAAAAGGTGGATTTCTTCCTGACACATCTTCCCCCATGGCTTGCACGATTTTATAAACCGGCAACCAACAGCCAAAAAGATATGGTCAACGCATTTTGCAACTCACGATTTTATATTGGTACTGCAGGAGCACGAGCGTTCGGTCGAGGAGATACTCCACATTATGTCCACATGTCTGAGG
>Ga0172381_10005438_pt1 | contig 12923 bp, 17 predicted proteins | sample Leawel6488metaG_FD_119754 | JGI IMG/M metagenome (GOLD analysis project Ga0172381, IMG submission 119754) | Leachate microbial communities from a municipal landfill in Southern Ontario, Canada - Leachate well 64-88 metaG | ecosystem: Engineered > Solid waste > Landfill > Unclassified | place...
AACACCCACACGTTTGATATTGAGTTTCTCCTACCTCTAAAAAAAACGCCCCCTATTGATCCACGGTCTCGGCGGAGACTGTATCGCAATGAGGGGTTAGTGGTCAATCACATCGGGCAGATATGGTCAGGGCAAAATAATCAGCACAAAAAATAATCATAAAATATTATTATAGCCCCCCTTGACATTGGTTATAACCTATGCTATACTAATGATGTAGAGAGTGAGCACGAGGCGGACAGGAGGCCGCCCCTTGACACAGGGATCACAGAGTGATACAATCGCAGTGTCGCAGCAGCACCGGACTGTAACCGGTAAAAAACCGACGGGACACCGTCGTAAAAAAAGGAGAGTAACCATGTGTAATTTTTTATCCGCAGTAGTAGAGTTTAATCCCGCCGAAAACCGTATTATCGTACACACTACCCCCGATGCAACGCACCATGAAAAAATCATCAGCTATAACAATCTCATAGATACTGCCGATCTACTGGTGCGCGTAGAGCTCACAGATCCGCGCGCTGGCCTCTCAGTGCAAAACTCCGCGCCCTGGTGGACGCGGGCCATCGCCTCCGACGTAGAGGCACAGCTCGTAAAAAAACACGCTGATTATGCGCAGGAGATAGCCAACAGGGATTATATAGAGACGGAGAAAAAACGCGCGGCGGAGCAGGCAGAATCGGATGCGATAGAGGCGGTGCAGCAAGAGACACTGGCGGCCATGGTCGCCGGCGACCCTATCCCGCAAGTGCCGGAAAAATATCGCCGGATACAAAAATCAGCAGTATCTAACTGGCAGTGGATAGCCCGCCGGGTGCGCGGGCGCGTAAAAATAGACGCGGACACCGATCCCCGCTCTCCGAAACTGCTCCGGGCGTACGCAAAATATCGCGCATCATTACGTAACACATACAAATACAATGCCCTACTGGGCGACGGCGACGGCTGGATAGTAGTGGATTACGAGGATCGGGAGTGGGACGAGCGTAGCAGCTATCAGGAGCGGCACGGCTATGGCGCATCGTCCCGCCGCACAGGATATACGGTTGAGATTATCCGTCAGCGGCACGGCATAGCACGCTGCGTAAAAACCTATCATGTGGGCGATTACCGCAAACCTACAGCAATTGCCGCAGAGATAGATCGGGCGCGGAAATGGGCATCACAGCACGCAATGGCTATATAAAATCTGCCCCGGGCATGGCATTAAACTGCCCGTAAAAACAGGGAGGCACATGGAAAAACGCTATTACGATGCAAATCTGATCTGGGCAATGGCACGGGAAAAATGTCAACAGGAAATAAAAACAATTGGGCACCATCCGACAACAATGACAACGCACGACCCGCGAATTTACATATATGCGGACGGTATCGACGGCGCATTGCTCGTTCAGCGCGGTAAAATATATCACGACGAAAACCCGTCCGACGAGTATTTTGCAAACACGGATGATACCATCGGAGACTATGACGGTAAATTGCACGAGGTGGTGTTAAAATTCGGACAGGCCTCAAAATCATTTACCAGTTATGAGGCGTTTATCGAGTGGTTAAAATCGTGAGCAGCTACACTCCGTACCACAAAAAATACAAACAGACGCACCGGGAGAAAATCAACGCCGACGCGCGGACGTATCGCGCGGGTCATCGGGACGAGATCAACGCACGACGGCGAGCGCAACGGAGGAGCACAAAGGAACATGCCTAAAATATGGGTGAACACTCCAGAAAAACAGGCGTACGCACACGACTACTACGTGACCCATCGCGAGGAGTGTAAAAAACGCGTTAGAGAATATTACCGCAAAAAACGGAAAGCGAAATACAAGGAGAACTGGAAAATTAATCGCGAGCGTATTATAAAATACCAGATGAAGTACTACTGGAAAAATCGATCAAAAATATTATTTAAAATGCGGGCAGCTTATCGGAGACGGAAGAAAGAGAACGCCGTGAACCTGTAATAAATCCTTACAGGTTCGAACCGTCAAGATTTTCTTGACAGTTGAAGGAGGGCCCCGCTTAACGGCGGGGCTTTTTCATGTCGTGACAATTATATTCTTTTCGTTTTTTCGGTATCTTATCCGCGTTTCCAAATGCGGACATCCGCGCAGTAGACAAAAAGCATTCACTTTTCCCCTCAGTATCGGGATCTTCTTTTTTCTGCAGTAATAACGGTCCATGGTTGCCTCAAAAAATAAACCAGAACGGGCAGACAGTGAATCGGCGTTAAGGAAGATGCCGAGGTGGGTACCGTCCCGCCGGCGGCACGGCGGTTTTACCCGTTCTGGTTCTGCGTTATTTTCCCTGCATTATCAGGTCGCGGAGTTTCACAACGTTGAACGATTTTCCCGGGCAACTTTTGTACTCATAGGCCCAGTGCGGCAACACGTTTGCGATCGGGATCTTGTACGTATGCATCAGCTCCCTGCAAAGAGAGGTTAAAAGCCACATCTGCGCATCGCTCGGTGCTGCAGGGTCGAAATTGCCTACTACACATATACCGATGCCGTCCTTGTTTCTCCCGATCGTGTGCGCGCCTTCCCACGAGAGAGGCCGGCCGATCTGATAGACGAGTTCGCCCTTTACGCTCTCGATTCCGAAATGGTACCCGATATCGCGCCAGCCGTTACTCTCCTTGTGATACCTGCGGATCGCGTCCCAGTCAGCAGCGAAACCGTCCGTCGTCCAGCTGTGATGGATAATAATATATCGCCACTCACGCGGATCCGCGAAGGTTTTTATGTAGTTAAATGTCTCTGTCGTGTCCATGGCGCCTATCTCCTCATCCAAGGATTTTTTTTCTCAACGACTGATACCAGGATTCGACGGATTTTCCCCACCTCGTTTTGAGCAGCTTGCCGATCATCGATTTCGCTATCGGTCCGTCAATCGGTTCGAGCAGTCCTGAACTGGTGACATCGTCTGCCGCGTCGACGAGCGCGTTCGCGATATCCTCGACGCTTTTAAACTCCACACCGACTGCCTTCAGGTCGTCGACGATGTCCGTCGTCAGTGTCTCAATTTCCGCTTTGAGTTTCTGCAGCTGATCCTTCCGTGTCACCAATTTTTCCAGCACCACTTTCCGAAGCTCTTTGTTTTCCATGTTCTCCTCCTGTAATGGCCTCAAGGGCCTTGATATACTGCCCTGCAAAATGATTTTGCACGAAACCCGCGATTCCCCAGATCGATTTTTTTATGATCGGAAGGATCTGTCCGGAGATCCTGGCCGGGTACGCGGGCCAGCCGCGCACGATTTTGTTGCTGGCCGTGATGTATATCAGCTCGCCGATAAATGGCCAATAGCCGAGGACCAGAAACGGCAGTGATGGGACTATATCATTCTCGTGCACGACGCGGAAAATCGATTTACCGTCGTCCAGCTTTTCCCCGGACAGGCTGCACACTCGCGGCGCGCCGAACGTGTAGCAGGCCTCGAATCGGTCGGCGTGTAGCGCCGTGATCAGTGCAATGGCGCCGCCCAAGCTGTGGCCGGTGATGTAGAGCGGAACGTCGCAGGTGCGGACGCAGTCGATAAACTCCGGCAATAACTCCTCGTAGGCGTCGTTAAAGCCGGCGGCCCATCGAACGTGATCCTCTCTCGTGTGCCAAATTTTTAGGTCCTCTTTGATCGTCTGCCAGTCCCGGATGTCGGTGCCCTGAAAAACTAAAACGGAATAGTCGGCGGTGCGGCAGATAAAACCGCTCACGTCGCCGGTCTTCCCGATCCGCTTGACCAGATCGAACCCCAGCGACTTCAGCTTCGTCGTGATATCGTCGTCGATGTAGGCGATCTCAGAAAGTCGGGCGAGAGTGAGGGAAAGAAAAGCGTCGAAGGTTTTCATCTTTTTACCATCTCAATCACCGTCACTGCCAGTACCGCGGCAGCGAGCAGAGTATCCGTCCACCGCCATCCGTTTTCTTTTTTCGTTTTATGTTCTTCGATGTGGTCAGACAGTCCGGCTTCCAGTAGTGCCACCGTCGTACAGAGTGGCGGTTTGCCATTTCCGACGATGACCTTTTTGTTTAGCTCCGACAACAGCGGCATAACATGGTCCCGCTGATTCTGCGCGAGAAGGGCGAGATCTCTTCCCTGTTCGATTGCCATCGCGTGCAGCTCTGTGATCAGCTTGTCAGTGTCGGTGGACATTAGAGGCCCCTTTTATTGTCGTGATGTATTTGTCGTCGATACTGCAACCTCAACAAAGTCATCAGGGAGTGTTGATAGATTTTTTGACGTTGCTTCGGTAACATACCCGCCCAGCCTTTTGTCATACGTTGTTGTAATCGACGTAACCGACAACAGCTTTGCATAATGTTGCTTTTCCATCGACTGTAACGCGCTGAGTTCGGTAGTGCTCTTCGGGGAAAACGTCAGCGTCGAATATTTCCCCGACCGACTTACGTCATATTTTGTTACCTTGCATGGCTGCCCGTCTTTTACGCTCCGAATTGTTTTATTACCAAGGTCGGAAAAGTTTTTATAAATAGGTTTGGTAGCAGTAATTTTGTTCGTCCTGTATCTATCTTGAGGAAAATTATTCTCCCGGTAAATAACATAGTGATAGATGTCATCTGCCCAACAGGTAGTACCTGTAAAAATAAGCAGCAGCCATACGCCGAATACAATCAGAATTGTGATAATGACCTGTTTAGCAACTGTTATAGCGGACATGTTTTTATTCTCCTGTCCCAGAATTACCTAACATTAACTCCTGATATTTAGACAGGTACTCGCCCTTCGACAGGCATCGTTTGTAAAAGTAGACACCATCAATCTCCCCGGGAAACGTATACGGGTAATTATCACGAGGGTCAGCTAATATGCCAAATTTAAAGGGCTCCTCTCCAATGTGTTTCAGACGGCTTCCTGGGTCTGCGTAAATTATGCTAGCTACATCGGCATTAACATACGCAATCCAAATACCAGTTACACTGTCATAAGTTATGCAATACAACGCCCATTTATTAAATATTGCATTAGTTTGTTGTACTGTACGAACGGGATTATAGGTAAACTCCTGATCGACACCACCTGAAGTGACCCACGATCCCTGTGACCAAATTTGTGCATCGGTAAAAGCTAAAGAATGAGTGCAAAAACGACAGGAATAAAACTCACAGCGAACATACGTAAGGAATGTTATAAATTGCGACCCCGGTGAATCCGCCACCTTCATTTTTGCCATCCATGTAAATGAATCATTTATTAATGTGGGGTCATTGGTAGCACAAACAAGGGACAGCCCGATGCTACCGCTAGTCTCGGACTGATGTACCGCTTTACCTGATGGACCTGAGACGTACGTGGAAATATTTGTGACAGCGTATGAAGAGTGCTCCACCACGTCATTTCTACTCGTACCATTAAGATTACAGCTTATCCATAGCCCCACATCATTGCTGTTAAGCTGACCACCCGCAAAACATACCGTAGACATCCCAAGCAAAAACAAACCGATGAAAATTCTATTCATAAATTACTCCCTTATGAAACTGATTGTGCAACCAAAATCAGCAGGCAGTTGTCCACTCGTGGGAATACTATTTACATGTAGTGCCAATACGGAGTGGGGGGGAATTCTAACGTCCAGCGCTTGTATGCCTGAGTATTGATTGTCCGCATTGACAGATATCGGGTCTGCATTCAGGTACGCCCACGTGCGCTCATTTCCCGTCGATGAACTCCACGCAATACTATAGGTAGTAGCCCCCACTGTCGATGTATTAAGGTTGTAAAACTCAACACCGGTAACGTGTATCGTAGAATGAGCAACCACATATCTACTGCCCATGATCGGGATAAATGTGGACGATGCAACAAACACGTCGCCGCCGGATGAAATCTGAAAGGTGAAAGTCGATATCGTTACGCCACCGGAGCCGGAACCGCCACCGTTGAGGGCGTATGTTGCCGAACCTACCCTAATAGATTCCGCATCGGTCCATGTCAAGGTTCCGTCTGCATTGGATACGGCTATTTTCCCGGCACCGGCACCGGTTGTGGCTTTTATGCGTTTCCCGTATACCGTTCCCGACGAAAGAATCCCGGCGGTGTATTGGCAGTCATCGAGTCTAACCGTCGAAGTGTCGTCGGTAACTTGTAGATCGCCGCGATACTTGAACGTGTTTGAGTTCGTTGTCGTTGACGGCTTGACTTTGTAGTGTTGCAATTCGTAGTACGTCGGATCGACCGCAAAAGCGATCGACGGTAAGAAAAGCAGTGCGGCGAAAAGTAGTTTTTTCATTGATAGTTCCTCTTTAATAAATTCTATACTTCCAGCTCGTCCATCGTCTTTTCTTTTAGATTATGCCGATACGTAAAATATGTGAAGATAATTTGCGGGCCACAAATTTTCTGAGCCATATACGTTAAATGGATATCTGAAGCCCGACAGATACATCGCGATCGTGCTGTTCGCTGCTCTATATACCAGCCCCGATAAACGTATGTAGAATCCGTCATTTACTTGACGAGTATATGCACGTATAGCACCCGAACTCAATAATATATTAATGCTATTGTTCGCGCTCAATGTATAATAGTCAGTGTCGACGCTGTCAGTTATGCCCACATTACAATCAACATAATAGTGGCCAGCTCTTTCGGCAGTAAAAGTGTACGTCGAAGCATTAAATTGATTGCTTGTGTCTGCCTTTATTGCGTTAAACTGAATCGGATTTATACCATTTGAGAATGCCTGACTCGCGCTCATATACGCCATTACGACGGCACTGGTAGCATTAATAACATCCTTTCGGAGATTGTTATACTGGCTTGCAAGGATGGTATCCCCTGCGGAAACGTCGGTTGAATAACTCATTTTTCACCTCGATTGAAAACGTAATCAAGTATTGTACGATCTCCGACGATTATCTTATTGAAATATTGTTTCTCAAAATCGTCCTTGCTGAAGTTTTTTAGCTGTGCCATTAGCTTCGTTGCCTGTTTGCTGTACACAACCTCAGCGTTTCGGCCATTGCATATTACCATGAATCGAACTTTGACTTTGAATAAACGGCGTAGCCATCTGATCATATCTCACCTCTCCCTATAAAATAGTAATTTCACTTTCGATCGTAAGTGTCTTTGCGATGGTCTTCGTCCGGTTGATCAGGACGCGTTCAAAAAGCGTCCCACTATTTGCGGTTCCGTCCGCGTCTTCTCCAAAAAGTCCGAACTCTTTCAGATCACCGTTCGCTTCTTCAGTTGTAAAATAGGTCCGTACCGTAATCACATTGAGCGTGTTCGTGCGCCGAGAACATAATTTCCGATCCAGCTCTACGGCCAGCTGGGTGTCTGAGTTCTGCGGGTAAGTGGTACCGGTTCCCACGGCACCATAAGTGATGATCCCCTCGTTTGCTTTGCTGCCTACATTCGCCAGACGGCGCGCGATCGCCGTGCGTCCGGCATCCGGGATGATATTCCAGGTCCATGGAGATCTCTCTATTTCACCGGTTACTACGTCTTCGATGATAAATCTGACGCGGCCCTTCATGCCCTTCGTCTTTTCTTTGAGTTTGACATTTGCACTTTTCATAATTAGCCCCATTGCGATTCGTTCCATACGCCCTGCGGGGATCCGCCCGGGCCGTACTGGTACGGCGGTGTCTGTTCCTCATACAACGGTGCGGCTTCCGTAAGCGCCATCTCGTCGGAAACTCGGCTCATATCATGGAGCGTTTCGTTCTGCCGAACGATAACCTCTTTGCCCTTGTCGATCAGCTTTACGATCAGATCGGTCAGGCCTTTTAGGTTCGTCGCGAATGTTACGGTGTATTCAAATTTTGAATCTCCGCGAACCTTCGCGACAACTTTTTGGACGAGGAAATACTTGTTATTGTGTCCCCATGTGGGAAGCATTAAGAGAAGAAGCTGCCCAGGGCGGTACCCGTCCTGATCTGTGACGAACGTTCCGGAGATATGCGGATTCGCGCTCTCGTCAAGTTCAGCCGCTGCCTTGTCGTGCGCCATCTCGAGGGTTTCTATGGAGCTATCCGATATCAGGTACTCATATATCCCGTCTCCGCCCTCGATCTCTTTGATTGATTCGATGCTGATATCGTCGGTATCTTCGGTAAGAACTTGGACCTCATATTTATAGGTGCACTTTATTTTTGTGCCGGCGGCCAAATTTGCCAGATCAAGATTCTTGATAACTTTATCCGTGTAGTTGAGGACAAAATCTTTTCCACTTCCGGCCTTATCGATATTGTCGATGCCGAGCGTTTTAAGAACGTATCCGGCACCGGTATCGATGTAAACGCTCACCGGGTCCCGCGGCTTGTAATCGAGAGCGAATGAGGCCTGTGTCCCATCTGCCACTCTCTCCTGCGCGTAGAGATCGGAAAGGAAAACTCCGCCGCGGACGGTTACTTTGTTTCTGAGCTGCGTCTTGTCTACCTGTATTTTCAAATTACGATAATGCCCGGTAGTGAGAATATCCTCAGTGAGAATAAAGGGAGTGAGCGCTGTGTCGGTATTGAAGAAATGCAGATCCCGATCCTCGTCGACGTACCAATCATAGCCGGTCGCGTCTGCCAGATCTTTAATGCATTGATCAATCGCCTTGTAATTAAACGAAATAAATGAGACGAGTTTCCCGGTCTGTACGTTTTCGACGGTGTATTCCGGACAGTAGGTAGCAATCAGGTTCTTGATGATATCGCCGGCGTATTGATCAGTGTAACTTTCGACAGCCAGTTTTCTTTTCAGCTGGCGGCCGTAGTCGACGCAAGAAATTTGATAAACGAAATTTCGCTGGCCCGGAGCCTGCTCTGAAATGGGAGCTGTGGAGATCTCTCCGCCGAAATACGACACAGGATCCGCGTCCGGGCTTTCCTTCCAGTAAATCAAGATCTGCTCTCCCACCTGAGGTTTAATCTCGTTGTAATCGTCGTAGAGGGTGAAGCCGCAACTGTCTACCTGAGAATTAAGGATCTTTGTCGCGGTGAAACTGCGGAGCTCTACGTCTTCGGTGCGGTCTATTCCGTTGATGAAAATCGTCAGGGGGTAGCGGTAGGCCAGATCATAGGGTTCGCCGCCGGCAATCGGTATCCAGTCGCCGTTTATGTAGCCATAAATCTGGCCAGTGCTCGGACGGATCCAATGTTTTCCCGGGCTGGTGAACGTCGGCTTCGCGTTAGAGATTATAAAAAGTTTCGCCATTTTATCCGCCGAAATAGGGCTGCCAGTCGTCAATATAAATTCGCGCTTCGCTTACGCTGTCTTTTACCCAAATGAGGCCGATCTCTCCTGCGGGCATGGACTCTTGCCTTGCGAGCTCTCGCTCAAAAGTTCCCTCAACATAACTTTCTATTGGATTGCCGCCAGCGATAAGGACCCACTCATTTGTTGCAATAAAAACCTGGCCCGTAATAGGATCGACGAGAAAACTCCCGGGCTCCGTTGACGCCGGCCTGTCTGGTCCCGCTTTAATAATTACGGTGTATTTGAGGGCCATTGTTAAACGCTGCGCTCGTTTTGTACCGCGCGAAATATCGAATCTCCGACACTCTCTGCCAGGCCGTCGATACTCGCCTGATCCAGTAGATAGTTCCCGGTAATCTGGACAACGATACCGTTACCACCGCCACTGCTCCGGCCGTTTGCCATCGCCCACAATTCGGCCTGCTGCCGATCGTTGAGGATCAGCTCGCCGGAATTCGCCCTCACCATCATGTGATCACCCGTGTAACTGTTGCCGCCCACGATTCCGCCATTCGCGAATTGCGGCATGAATCCCATCACAGAGGCCATAATAGCGGCACCTATGGCGATCGAGCCCCAAAGCGCCCACGCGGAAGCTGCAACGGCCTTTGCGCCGGCTACGGCTGCGTTCCAGGCTATTTCGGCTACAGCCCAGACTTTTGTTGCTGCTGCCATGATCCCGTGTTTTATTATCCATTCGGCGGCGATATCGGCAATAGAGTTTATGATCGCATCGCGCATCCCCTCCATCATGCGCTGGCCTATATCTTTGAGATTGTCCCAGCCTTCTCCGATATGCTTGAATGCTTCAGCAAATCCGGTCGTCATGGCTGTTTGCAGTCCGCTCTGCAGAGATGTTATTTTATCGTACCAGTTGATTGAGTACTTTATAGCGTCCAATGACATTACCTGCCACGCACCACTCCACGTAAGTTTCATTTGTTCAAGTTTCGCTGCATGTGCTTCCTGCAGGCGAGCCTGATATTCATCGGCGGTCTGGTAGTACAGATCCAGCTCCTGCAGCTTGAGGCGGTTCTGTTCGATCATGGCGTTGTATTCTTCGATCGCATCCTGGTCCCTGGCAGATTTCTTTTCTGCACGACGCTGATCTTCGAGCTGTTTTTCGTACTGCTTCTGAGCGGTGAGCGCGCTCATGTAGTTATTGAGGGCCGCTTTCTGTTCTTCCGCCGAGGCGTCAGCGTCGGTCGCGATCTCTTTGTATTTTTGTTTTGCCTGTTCCATGAGTGCGATTTTATCCTGGAGCGTTTTTCCGGTGTTGATATGCGATTGGGCTTCCTGCTGCTGAGCGCTGATGTAGCTCATGGTGGCCGTTACCAGGAGAGCGATCCCGGCAGCCGCTGCAATGTATGGATTAGCGACGATAAACTTAGTAATAGTGGTAAACATATCGACGAGCTTCGGACCTGCGAGGAGCAGCGTCCCGAAGGCGGTCGAAAGAACGCCCACGTATCCAGCCGTTGAGATAAGCGTCTGGCTCAATACCGGATGTTCCTTTATCCATTCCCGCAAAGTGTTCACGGTTGCGAGCGCTGAGCCGGTGAAGTCCTTAATTGCAGGCAGTGCCTTGTCGCCGATGTCTTCGGTCAGATCTCCGAAATAGTTCCCGAGCTGCTTCACTTGTCCCGGCAACGTCTTCAGTTCTACATCAGACATTCCGCCGAATTTCTGCTGCAATAGGTTCAGGGCGTACTCGGCCTTTTCCGCTGAGGACATATTGTCGAGCAGAACGTTATTGTTCGTTTTCAGCTCCGGGATCATGCGGCCGAGCATTTCAACGTTTCCGTTCATCGCCATGCCGACCAGCTTCGTTGCCTGCTCCATTCCGTACATTCCAGAGCTGGTCATATCCGCTGCGATCTTCGCGCCCATCATTGCTTCATCGAGGTCCTTTGTGTAGACGAGAAGGCCTTTGAGCATCTGCGCGGTTTGATCGTCGCCGTATACGGTCATCTGCTGCATGGAATCAATATATGCGTCTATGCTGCCTTTGCTCTCCTGGTATGAGTTCCCGGAAAGTTCCACGGACCGTTCGAGACGTGCAAAGGCGAGCTCCTGTTCTCCCGCAGCTCTCACGGCCAGACCGAGCGCTGCGGTAATTGTAGCGCCGAAACCGACCATAGCTTTCCCGGTGTCTTCGATGCCTTCCTTCTGGTCCTGGATATTTTTATTAAATTTATCCAGTTCAGCTGACGCTTTGTCGACGACGCCGAGAATAATTGAGATATTGAAATTTCTACCTTCGGCCATGGCGTTGTTTCCTTTTTTCCTTTTCTATGAAGGACTTCTCTGCCTGCAGCGCTGCTTCCATACAAAGGAAATTAATATTCAGGTCCTCAGGCGATAGATCCAGGAGCTGCGTCGGTAGCTGGTGATATCTCTTGGCCAGAGCGTCCAGCGTCAGTTTGAGCCCGCTCCGGCTCCGTGCGAAAAAATTCGTTTACTTTCTTGCCCCACGAAAATTCACTGATTTCTTTTAGCAGCGCATAATAATCATCGTCGTCGAACTCGTGCACGCTGAGAACGTCGGCGCTGGCTTCTCCTGCGGTCAGCTTCGGCGAAACGGTGCCGAGGGAAATTAGTTGATCATTGAAAATCATCTGATCTTTTTTTTGTTGCGCGGTGAGATTCTGCCATCTTTCTTGCGTTTTGGTGAGCTGTTCTTTTTTCTGTTCGTCGGTGAGACGCGACCATGCTTCGGCATTGTTGGCTTCGAGAATGATATCCTGAGACCTTTTAACGGGAGTCTCCAGTCCTTTTTCTACAAGCTCGCGGCTGGATATTTTACGAATGATAAAAGCCGCCCCTGAAGGAAGGACGACTTCTTTTCTTGATTCGCTCTCGCGCTTGCTGCGATAGGCTTCTGCGGTTGTGATTTCTTGTGTCATACCAATTCTCCTTTAAAGCAGGAGAGAGGGACAGCCGTCAGGCTGCCCCTGGTCTCCACGATATTTACGCTACTGCGCTGAGTGTGTTCTGGATCGCGACTGAGAACTCCCGAGTAGCACTGCTCTGCGCATATGCCTTGAATGGCATCTCGAGCTCCATCGGACCTTCGTCTGCTATATTCGGGACCGAAGCAGTAAGCCGAACCGCGGGGAGCGTGATCGTAATTGAGCGGGCCAGAACTCCCTTGATAACGGCGCCGGTCAGCGTTATGACGATTGCCTTCGCGGTGCCGGCGACATAGTCGTTGTACTCGTCGATGCTTTCGAAATCAATCGTCACGGAACCGGTGATCTCGACCTTTCCGCCCCGGGTGGGCTCTTTGATGTTCGTGCCGCCTATGAAATAGCGGTCTGTCTTCAGGGAGTTGTTGAGCGACAAAGACATCGCCTTGATGTTTTTCGCGGTGCCGCCATACGTAACCGCGCCCTGGGTAAAGTTCACCAGACTCGCGATCGGGAGCGTCTGCGCGGTGGCCGCCCCGTATGTTTTATCTTCACCGACGATGCCGAGCGTACCTTTCAAATACCCACCAACTTCGAGACTCAGCTCCAGGCTATTAATCTTTCCGCCTTCGATCGTGGCCGCTGAAATATCTTCATCCAGCTCGAACGTCATCCCGGCCGGGAGCGCGTCCGCCAAGGCGAAAGTGTGTGTGAATACGGGAACGATTGCAGCATCTGAAACATACGACAGCGCCCCGGTATCATCCGCAGTACATCCAAGCAGCGTGCCCATTCCGTCA
>Ga0172381_10005439_pt1 | contig 12922 bp, 12 predicted proteins | sample Leawel6488metaG_FD_119754 | JGI IMG/M metagenome (GOLD analysis project Ga0172381, IMG submission 119754) | Leachate microbial communities from a municipal landfill in Southern Ontario, Canada - Leachate well 64-88 metaG | ecosystem: Engineered > Solid waste > Landfill > Unclassified | place...
ACAGATTTGGGTAAAGATTTTTGGGCAAAAATTTATAAAAAAGCATATGAGCAGTTTGGCACAACCAACATCCCGGTCAATACCTTTAATAAGGTATGGATCATTCCTGAAAAGGCCGTTGTTTACGAAAACGGTGACAAGGCATTTATTGTGGAGAGCAAGCTTAAGGTCATGCTAGAGCAGGATTATCTGGCGCTCCAAAAGAATGTGGAGTCTCTACCTTTAGGCCTAAAGAGCGTCCCGCATGAAACAAGTGATCCTTCGCAAAGCAAGCTTGCCTCTGATATTGTGCGTGCGATCGTTATCCCTGAGCTTGAAAAAGAAGTTAATGCGGGCGCGAATTTCGCCCCATTACGCCAGATTTATAATTCATTGGTTTTGGCAGCATGGTTTAAGCAGACTCTTAAAAATTCTATTATTAACAAGAAATATAGTGATCAGCGCAAGGTTCAGGGTGTTGAGATCGCAGATAAGGACGTCAATCAGAAAATTTATCAACAGTACCTGGCTGCCTATAAAAAAGGTGTTTGCGACATTATGAAGGTTGAATACGATCAATACGCTCACAAAGCTATTCCGCGGAAATATTTTTCCGGCGGTATTGAACTCAAGACAAGTCTTGAGGGTGCTTCGAGCATTATTGAAAATATAAATAATTTGCCAAGCAAAGGCTTGCCGGCTGAGACTGATTTACGTCTGGCAAGTCTTGAGCTTGAAAATACAGTGCAATCGTCTGGCTTGGCAGGCGACCAAGCCGTGCCGACGATCATCTCAAGCCCGATTGAAAATAAAAAGGGAGCTTCTTCCAATTCAAAATCATTTTCGCGTCGATCAGGCCGTTCAAAAGGTCACATGCATATTGAAATATCTCCTGAAAAGCAGAGGATTTCTGAGCAGAGGGCCGAAGGAGCATTTCTTCATATCCTTCAGGAAATACCTGCATCCATCGAAGAGGCCTTAAGCCGCTTAGAGATCAATGCGACCGCTGCACAACTTGTGGGAAGCCTAAAAGCGAAATATCTCTACGGTTCCGGCGTTTTCAAAGATGTTTATCGATTTGAATTAAATTCAAATATTCAGAAAAAAGTTATCGTCAAATTAAACCGAAATACTGGAATACCGCTTTATCAAGAAGGCGAGCTGGAACTGCACAAGCTTATAGGGGAAACAGGCGAGGCTTCAAAGATTGGCGGTGTTTTTTATGCGGAGACAAGACAAGACGGCAGTTATGGACAGGTCTTTTTATCTCCACCCTCTGGAGTCGAATACATTACTTTGTCCGTTGAAGAATTTGTCCCGGGGAAAACCATTGGCCAGATGAGAGACAAAAAGACGAAATATTTGGAAAATGTCATGAGACAGGAGGCCATCAAGACGCTTGTGAATATTTTACTTTCTGCGAATCCAGGAAAGATCTCCAAGCTGATCGGACCGTCAGATTTTCATCAAAACAATGTTGTTTATAATGAAGAAAAAAAGAAGGCCGTTCTTGTTGATTTTGGTGAGGCCATGGAATATGACACAATTTCTGATTATCTTATGGTCGTTTTGTTTTATTTTGGATCAAGGCGCGGAGATGAGCTTAAAGTTTTTTATGATGAAGGCTTGATCAATGAGAGGCCGGATATCAACTGGGAACGTATTCTTGTTCTTTTAAGAGATAGAGTTTTGAATCTGCGTGAAGAATTTAAAGAATTTTCCGGATCTGACCAGCAAATTATCTATGCGGGACAGAAATTTGCCTGGAAAGATTTAAATCGCATTGCAAAGACGATCACGGTATTTCTTGCAAATAAGGAAGAAAAGAAAGCTTCTAGCATCGATGAGAAGCCAGGATCATCGGCATCGCCGCTGGGCAAGGTTTTATCAGGCGAGATGGATGAGTCCAACCATACAAATTATCGCGGAGCTAATGACTATAATTATGTATTCAATTATATGCGTAAGGGTGTTGGAACCATTCAACATTTTCTTAACAATGTTATTGCTAAAAAAGGTGTTACGTTTGCTGCAGATTTTGGTCACGGTCATGGGGTCGCCCTGCAGCAGCTTAAAGAGATTTTCGGAGAGCAAATAAAGACTTGGGGGATTGATCTAAATCAAAAAAGAGAATCCGATATGGGGCCTATTGCTAAGAAAACATTTGTTGAAAAGTATGGGGAAGAGGGCATCAAGAAGTATCTTTCAGATAGCAAGAGTTTTTCTTATATTCAAGGAGACGTGCTGGATGCGAAAATCGTTGACGCATCAGGCAACCCCGTGTTGATGGACCTTATAACATGTCTTTATGTGTTGCAATACACAGAAGATCCTTTAAAGGGGTGGCTTAACATGTTTCACCAGCTCTCTGATGACGGCATGCTTATTAGTCAATTCCTTTTTTATGATAATCAAGAGGGCCGGAATAATCTTAAATTTTATTCCATGATTTTTGATAAGCTTAAAGAGGCTGGCGTTGATATTGAATACGAGCCGGTAACCGTTGTGCGTGATGAAAGGAGAACCGGAGAAACTGTCCTTTATGTTTCAGCCGTGAGGACAAGCGGCCAGGTCATAACACTTCCTGTTGAGGCTTTGCCATTTAATAAGAAGGAGGATACTGTTACGGTTTATATAGAAAAAGGAAGTGAAGTATATTTCTACGACTTCAAGCAGGTATCTTATCGGATCACAGGGGCTGGGGTTCTTTCCGTTGATTCAAGGATTCCTAGTCAAGAAATTCAACCCAAGAGTCCGGAGGTTTCGTCCTCTATTTATTTTGATATTCCAATCGAATTGCGTAATTTGGCCAAGGAGGCAATGAGACAGTTTTCTCCTGATTTGCCGAATGGATGTTTCCTTGCTCGTAACTGGCTTGTTGAAACTTTGGAAAATGAAAGAGCATTGCGTTCAAATTATTTCTTTATTGATCCTAGCGCTGAGATTGCCCTTAAGAATGGAGGGCACAGGTCACATGTTTTTGTTCAAGTTAGCGATGGCGGGCGCACCTGGGTTATCGATGGTCAACTTAAGCAGTTTGAAAAAGATTTAAGTCTTGATAGTGAATTTATCAGTCAAGGAGTTTATGAGCAGAAAGAGTATTATGAAAAGGTTTTAAAACGAACAGTTTCTTCCTCGAGCCTTCATTCTGAAGTCGGTGGTATTGATTTCAATCCTGCCAAATTAAAGATTGAATCTGCGATAGGATCACAAGCGGTTGAATTCGACATTCATCCGGCTGATCTTGAAGATATGGACATTCAAGGACTCTATCCTGTTATCATCAATGTGACCCCCGTTATGAATCTGCCGTTTCTTTTAGGCGCATCCCAGGAAGAAGCAGGCTTAGAGCTTAGCAAGTTATAAGACAATCCGATGTTTTAGTAAAGTTTTTCTCTTGACAATAGGAACCATTCCTATACAATAAAGACTCTTAGAAAGAAATTTATTTAACATTTAATATGTGAGACTCGTAAGGAAATCCCGCGGTCGTTAACGCTCCCTGGGATAAGTTCGCGCAAGATTGATATTAAAATAATTTAAGGAAAGGCGCTCGCTTATGAAAAAGTACAAATGCACCGTTTGTGGTTATATTTATGATCCGGAAAAGGGGGATCCAGATGGTGGGATAAAGCCTGGAACAGCTTTTGAGGCGATCCCTGATACCTGGGTCTGCCCAGAGTGCGGGGTATCAAAAGTTGATTTTGAAGTTGTAGCATAAGAAGCAAAAGTAAAAATTTTACTATTTGAAGCCGTGAGGTGATAACGTGCATAAAATTGCAGATAGTATTTTTTGGACGGGATATATCGATTGGGATTTGCGTAATTTCCACGGGTATGACACGCCTTCAGGCTCCACCTATAATGCCTACCTTATTGTTGATGAGAAACCCACGCTTATTGATACCGTGAAATATTACGGCTTTGATGAAATGGTGGGTCACATCAAGCAAGTTATGGATCCTGCTAAAATTGAATATATCATTTCCAATCATACGGAAATGGATCATTCGGGATCGATCGACAAGCTTCTTGAAATTTGTCCTAAGGCGCAGATTGTGTGTTCCCCTAAAGGTGCCGAGGAGCTTTCACGTCATTTTAAGAAAAAGTGGAATTTTAAAGTTGTTCAAACTGGTGATGAACTAAGCATTGGTAAAAGGATTTTGAAATTTCTTTTGATGCCGATGGTTCATTGGCCTGATTCAATGGCCACGTATTCGCCGCAGGATAAGATCCTTTTTCCAAACGATGCTTTCGGTCAACATCGCGCATCTGTAGAGCGCTATGTCGATGAGCTAGGAGGAGACATTATTTTTGAAGATGCGGCAAAATATTATGCCAACATCATCATGCCCTATGGCAATCAGGTCTTGAAAGCTCTGGAAGGAGCCAGATTGTTTGCCCTTGATATGATTTGTCCATCGCACGGATTGATATGGCGCCGCGCGGAAGATATCAAGAAAATTACGCAACTGTATCAAAAGTGGGCCAGCTATCAAGCAGATAAAAAAGCTCTGATTGTTTATGACACCATGTGGAAATCCACGAAACAAATGGCGCTTCATTTTTATGACCTTATTGAACGATCGGAGATCGCGGTTAAGCTGGTTAATCTTCAGGAAACGCATATCTCAGACATTGTCACGGATGTTTTATCGTCTAAGGTTGTCCTTTTCGGAACACCGATCTTAAATAATCGCATGCTTCCGACCATGGCAGCGCTGTTGATGTACTTAAAAGGACTGAAAACAAAAAATAAGCATGCCGTGACCTTTGGCTCTTATGGCTGGTCTACTATTGGCTTTAAGGAGCTTGAGACGTTCGTGCAAGAAGCGGGTTTTGAGCTTTTAGCTGAAGGGAAATACATTCCCTTTGTCCCTGATGAGGCCGAGCTTTTAGGGTTGTCCTCTTTTTTGCCAAGGATCAAGGAAGCCATAGAAAAGTAATTCATGCATATCGATAAAGACATTGTTAGTTTTTTTGAGAAACAAGATGCTGTCATTGTTTCCACCATTGATTCCGCCGGGCGTATTCATTGTTCGGTCAAAGGGATTATCAGTGCCGATAGCAATGAAAATATCTTTCTCGTCGACCTTTATCTCTATCGTACATTTCGTAATTTAAAAAAAAATCCAACTATTAGTATTACAGCGATCGATGAGTATCTTTTTAAAGGCTATACGCTTCAGGGCGAGGCCGAGATCCTTCATCGTGACGAAATGTATGAGTCTATTTTTGAGGATTGGGAGAGGCGGGTTGTTTTGCGTATTTCTAAGCGAGTCGCAAGAAATGTGGCACGAGGAGTGAAGGCAGATACGCATCATGAAGCACATTTACCACTTCACCCTCAGTATTTAATTAAAATGAATGTTAAAAATATTATTGATTTAAAACCGCCTCAGCGGGAGAAATAAAAAGTTTATCATGAAACAAAGCGAACAGATTCTTCGTGATTCTGATATTAAGGTCACTCCACAGCGCTTAGCGGTGTACGGTATTTTTAAGAATACCAAAGGACATTTTAGCGCGGAGCAAGTCTTTCAGGCTTCTAGGCTTAAAGTTCCTGCGATCTCACTGGGTACTGTCTATGCGATCTTAGAAAATTTTACGGCTAAGCATTTGATCCATGAGATAAAGATCAATTTTGATAAATCTTTGTATGAGGTCGCAGATAAAGACCATCATCATTTTTTTTGTCATGAATGTCAAAAGATCTTAGATGTTGAAATGCCAGCATGTGCTACCTTAAGACGTAAAAGTGTTCAAGGGCATACCATTGAAAGTTTCCAGGGATATTTTTATGGGATATGCCAAGATTGTCAAAAAAAGAATAAAGTGAAAAAAGGATAAGGCTGTGCAAGAATTTAGGGCACAATTTCTTGAGCGTATCGAAAGAACGAAAACCGTTGTCAGCTTCCGTTTTAAGCCTGAAAAGGACGTCGATTTTACGGCAGGTCAATTTGTTCAATTTTTTTTAAAAGAGAGTGATAAAACAGATAAAAGTTTAAATAAGTATTTGTCTTTTTCTTGTGCTCCAGGAAAAGAATATATCGAAGTGACCAAGCGCATTTCTGAAAGCGATTTTTCTAAACGCCTTTTGTCTCTTAAGAAAAATGACAGCATTTTGCTTAAAGGTCCCCTGGGGCATTGTGTCCTTGATCCTGCTTTTCAAAAAGTAGCCTTTCTTATTGGCGGCATTGGCATTACGCCGGTGATCTCTATCTTAGAGCAGGTTGCTGACAAAAAAATAAAAGTGGATGCGCTTCTTTTGTATTCTAATATGCGTGATGATGATATTGCTTTCAAGCATGAGCTTGATGCATGGGCTAAAGAGAACGCTAATATCAGAGTTCTTTATATGGTTGTTAGCTGCGTGGTAGACAATAGCCGTTGTTTTGAGGGGATGATTACCAAAGATTTTGTTTTGCAGCAAATGCCTGATTACAAAGAGAGGGCTTTTTATCTCTTTGGTCCGCCAGCGATGGTAAGCGCCATGAAGGCTATTTGTCAGGACATTGGCTGTGACATGGGAAAAATCAAGACGGAAAGTTTTATAGGATACTAAAAGGGCTGATAGAGTTGATTGAGTTTTTTGGGTTTATAGAGTTAAAATCAACTTTCGACACGATAAATCCAGGGAATTCAAGGAACCCAGCAAGCCCAACAAGCTCGATAAACTCAACAAACTAAATAGTGGAGGTTTAAATGGCTGATATTAAAGGAACAAAAACGGAAAAGAATCTCATGGCGGCATTTGCTGGAGAATCCCAGGCAAGAAACAAATACACCTATTTTGCCAAGGCAGCTGAAAAGGAAGGATATCTTTATATCAGTAAGATTTTTTTAGAGACAGCGGATAATGAAATGCAGCATGCTAAGGATGAATTTAAGCTTTTAAATGGTATCGGCGACACCAAGGCTAATCTTAAGGAAGCCATGGGTGGTGAGCACTATGAAACAACGCAGATGTATCCTGATTTTGCGAAAGACGCGCATGCGGAAGGCTTTGAGGATGCGGCACGTCTTTTTGAACAGATTGCTAAAGTCGAGAAGCATCACGAAGAGCGTTATAAAAAACTTTTAAAGATGGTTGAAGATGGTGCGGTTTATAAAAGAGAAAAACCGATACAATGGAAATGCAGTAAATGTGGATTTATTCATGAAGGCACAGAGCCTCCGGTTAAATGCCCATCGTGTAAGCATCCGCGAGAGTATTTTGAGCCGGCAGACCTAAGTTTTAAGGAGTAAGGAAAGGTGGTATTAGGGGGCAGCCCACCATCATGGGCTGCCCCCTAATCATGCAAAAAAAAGATTTTTAATTTTTTAAAAAGTAGTATACTCAGGTAAGAAAAATAACCACATAATGATTTTATAAGGAGTTTGATATGGATCAAAAGATGGAAAAAGAGATCAACGCGCAAATTAATCGTGAGATATTTTCTTCGTATCTTTATTTGTCCATGGCAGCTTATTTTGAGTCTAAGAGCTTAAATGGTTTTGCCCAATGGATGAGGGTTCAAACCATGGAAGAGATGATGCATGCGATGAAGTTTTACACCTTTATTTTAGATCGCGGAGGGGTGATTGTTCTTGAGGCCATTGATAAGCCGGAGAGCGATTTTAAATCCATTCAAGCTGTTTTTGAGAAAACTTTAGCGCACGAAAAGTTTGTTACCAAGAATATTAATAATTTATATTCGATAGCGCAAAAGCAGAATGATAATGCTTCGCTGATCTTCTTAGAATGGTTTGTTACTGAACAGGTCGAAGAAGAAAAGAATGCCATGGAAATCCTTGCCAAGCTCAAGCATGTTGGCGAGCGTGGTGAAGGCATCTTGATGCTTGATAAAGAGCTTGGGGCTAGGCCTATGCCGACACTTGCATCATTAACGGGGGGACAGACAGCAGCTTCAGCAGGTGCTTAATTAAAGGGGACTATCAATGCTTAAGATTGCTTTAAGGGATGTCATGTGTGAGCATCCTATCAAGGTCAAAGAGAGTGTTTCCGTGGGCAATGTTGCCCACCTTCTTTTTCGTTATCAGATTAATGGTATTTTGGTGGTAAAGGATGACAGCGAAGATAAGCTCGTTGGTATTTTTACAACAACCGATTTGTTGCGCCTGATCGACGATGCTATTACGAAAGGCGTTCATAGCATCGATGAATTGCAAAAAGTGGCTCAGCGTCCAGTCGGAGAGTTAGCGAGTAAAGAGATTATCACTTTGCAACAAGAGGATAAAGCAGTCAAAGCTATTGCCCTCATGCATCGCAAAAATGTTCACACGATTCCTGTGTATGATGGTGAAAGGCTCGCAGGTGTTGTGGGTCGGCATGATTTGATCAATGTTGCGTTAGCAATTTCGTAAAGTAACAGGAGAAGAAAATGTCAAAGATTTTGCTTGTGGATGATGAATTTGATGTTTTAAGAGTTCTTGCTAAGGAGCTAAACGCGGCAGGCTATGAGGTTGTCACTGCGTTAACGGCCCAAGAAGCTATTAAAAAAGCCAAAGAAGTTTTGCCGGACCTTATTTTAATGGACCTGATTTTACCAGATATCGGCGGAGCCGATGCCGTTAAGATGATAAAAGATATCCCTGAGTTAAAAAATAAACCGGTCATTTTTTTAACAGCGATGGTTACTGCGACGGAAGAACGGGGGGAGGCTCTTAAGATTAACGTAGGTGATGTATGGTATGAAACGGTTTCTAAGCCTTATGACAAAGCAGATCTTTTTTTAAAGATTCAAAATAAATTAAAAGTTGTTTAACGCGCCCTTTCTCTTCAGGCACTCCTGATGAATAAAAAATCTTTCCAATATATCTATGGCCCGGTTTATTCTTGGCGCCTAGGGATGTCCTTAGGGGTTGACCCTCTTTCTTGTCCGCATAAAATTTGCAACTTTAATTGTTCTTATTGTCAGCTGGGAGAGAGTTGCTTTTTTCAGTCACAACGTAAAGTTTTTATTCCGGTCCAAGCGATTGTTGATGAAATCAAGAGAGTTCCGTCGACGGATATTGACTATATTACATTTTCGGGATGCGGAGAGCCGACACTGGCAAAGAATTTAGGCGCTATGATTCGCGCGATTAAACGTGTTCGGAAAGAAAAAATTGCTATCATCACTAATTCTTCGCTGATGCACTTAAAAGATGTCCAAGCAGATTTGATGTTATCTGATTTTGTCTTAGCGAAGCTTGATGCCTCAACGCAAGAAAGCTTTGAGATGATCAATAAAGGTGTTGAGGTGATTTTTTTTGATGAGATGGTTAAGGCTATGTGTGATTTTCGGAAAAATTTTCAAGGAAAGTTTGCGCTTCAGATTATGTTTGTTGAGAGCAATAAACAACAAGCGAAAGCCATCGCCGAGATTGCAAGGAAAATAAATCCTGATGAAGTTCAGATCAACACACCGCTTCGTCCGTGCGGAATAAAGCCGTTGACAAAGAAACAAATGAGTGTTATTAAAAGAGTGTTCTTTGATTTTAAAATTCGTTGTGTTTATGATGTTTCCATGAAGCCTTTCTCTCCGCTTGACGAGAAAAAAACAGTTGCTCGTCACGGAAACTATAAATCCTAGAGGTTTTCTTGTTTTCCACCATATCTTGTGAAATAAAAATCTTGACATACCATATCTTGTGTCGTAACATGATATATAGAATTGGACAAATCGGTATTCTTTCCACTATTCATTGAAAAGGGAGGCGTAGATGCAGAGTACGGATGTTTTAATGAAAATCGTCAAGCGCAATGGTGGTTCAGAGCAGTTTAACGCTGAAAAGATCACCATCGCTATTCAAAAAGCTGGGGAGGCCACGGGTGAGTTTGGCCATGATATTGCCCAAAAGTTATCTGTTCGTGTTATTAATATTGCCCAGCAGCTCATGAGTCCTGAAACTTCTCCGACCGTTGAAGAAATCCAGGATATTGTCGAAGAAGTTCTTATTTCCTCTCCTTATCGCAAGACTGCCAAAGCCTATATTATTTATCGTGATCAGCATGCGAAGATTCGCGAAATTACTTCTGCAAGCAACGTGAGCTTGGTGGATCAATATTTGACACAAGCTGATTGGAAGGTCAATGAAAATAGTAACATGGGTTTTTCTCTGCAAGGGCTTAATAATTATGTGTCGTCAGAAATCAGCAAAGTCTATTGGTTAAACAAATTATATCCGTCGGAAGTGAAAGATGCGCACACCAGCGGAGATTTTCACGTTCATGATTTAGGACTTTTAAGCGTTTATTGCGTCGGATGGGATCTGCAAGACCTTCTCATGGTTGGTTTCAAGGGGGCCTCGGGAAAAATGGAATCAAAGCCCGCCAAACATCTTCGAAGCGCTTTGGGTCAACTTGTCAATTTCTTTTATACCCTCCAAGGAGAAGCTTCCGGGGCGCAGGCCTTTTCAAATTTCGATACTCTTTTAGCGCCATTTATCCGCTATGATAATTTAACTTATAAGGACGTAAAGCAAGTTCTGCAAGAATTTGTTTTTAATGTCAATGTGCCCACGCGTGTAGGCTTTCAGACACCATTTACCAATGTAACGTGTGATTTGCATCCACCGTCTCATTTTAGGGATCAGAATGTTGTCATCGGCGGTCAGCTTAAGAACGAGACGTATAAAGAATTTCAAGCTGAAATGGACATGTTTAACAAGGCTTTTTTAGAGGTCTTGATTGAAGGGGATGCCAAGGGCAGGGTCTTTACGTTTCCTATCCCCACGTACAATATTTCCAAGGATTTTGATTGGGATAATCCAAATCTTAAGCCCTTATGGGAAGTCACGGCTAAGTATGGTATTCCTTATTTTGCTAATTTTGTCAACTCTGATATGAGTCCTGATGATGCGCGTAGCATGTGTTGTCGTTTGCGCCTCGACAATCGTGAGCTTCGAAAGCGCGGCGGAGGCCTTTTTGGTTCATCACCTTTAACGGGTTCCATTGGCGTTGTGACCATCAATATGCCTCGCCTGGCCTATGTCTCGGATAGCGAAGAGTCTTTTTTCAAAGGTCTCGACGAACTTATGGTTTTGGCCAAAGAGAGCTTAGAGATTAAGCGCAAAGTTCTTGAGAAATTTACTGATAGTAATCTTTATCCATATATTAAATTTTATTTAAGAGCGGTGAAAGAACGTTTTGGCGAATATTGGAAGAATCATTTTTCAACCATTGGTCTTGTGGGGATGAACGAGGGTTGCCTTAATTTATTAGGTGAAAATATTGTTTCTGAAAAAGGACGTGCCTTTGCTTGCAAAGTTCTTGATCACATGCGTAATAAGATGAAAGAATTTCAAACGGAAACAGGCAATAATTATAATCTTGAAGCCACGCCAGCCGAAGGCGTTTCGTACCGTTTGGCACGACTTGATAAAGATAATCTTGCAGATATTATTTGCGCTAATGAAGAAGAATATCAAAAAGGCAAAGAACCTTTTTATACCAATTCAACGCATCTTCCGGTTGGGTTTTCCGACGATATCTTTGAAGTTTTGGATCTCCAAGATGATTTACAATCTCGCTATACCGGGGGAACGGTATTACATGGCTTTGTCGGTGAAAAGATCGACGATACGGAAAGCCTTAAGGCGCTTATTAAGACTATTTGTCATAAATATAAATTGCCGTATTTTACCATTACGCCGACTTTCAGCGTTTGTCCTAGCTGCGGGTATTTAGCTGGTGAACAAGCCTATTGCCCTAAATGTCAAAGCGAGTGTGAGATTTATTCACGTGTCGTTGGATATCTTAGACCTATTCAGCAATGGAATAAAGGCAAGAAGCAAGAGTTTGAACAGAGAAAAACTTATCGCATTTGCAGGACATGCGAATAGGCGGATTTCAGAAGCTTTCTCTAATTGATTATCCGAAAAAAGTGGCAGCGGTTATCTTCACTCAAGGGTGTGATTTTCGCTGCCCCTTTTGTCATAATCCAGACTTAGTCCTTCCAGAAAAGTTTTTGCCTCCTATTAGTGAAGATGAGATCTTTAAATTTCTTGCAAAGCGTCAAGGTCAGCTCACCGGCGTTGTTGTCACGGGCGGCGAGCCGACTATTCATCAAGACCTTCCAGTTTTTTTAAAGAAAATAAAAGATTTAGGCTATTGTGTAAAATTGGATACGAATGGCAACAATCCAGATGCTTTAAAGGATCTTTTTGATCAGGAGTTGATCGACTATGTTGCGATGGATATTAAGACATCTTTTGAGCGTTACGCGCAAGCCGTAGGGGTTAGCGTTCATATTGAGAATATTCAAAGAAGCATTGATCTGATTATCGCTTCGAAAAGTGAATATCACTTTCGTACAACAGTTGTTCATAAGTTTATATCAGAGAAAGAGTTGCAAGATATCTCGTTATCCTTGAGCCAGGCCAAGAAATATCTTTTGCAAGCGTTCGTTGCTGATCAATTGATTTTAGATAAGACGCTCAAAGATGAGCGTACGTATACTGAAGAGGAGTTTAAAAAACTGCAAAAAGATTGGGAAAAAAAGTAATTTTTTTTATTTTCTACAGAAAATGTTTTCAAGTAGTTTTTGAGACCCCAAAACTCATCTAGGTTTTTCTCAATTATTCCCTTTTCATTTATTTTAGAAGTGGTATAATTTTCAAATTCTACAAGACAGGGACCCATCTAGTTAAATTAATGACCATTTATATATAAAAGGAAAGAGGTATTAATATGGCAAGAAAACAAATTATGATGGATGGTAATGAGGCAGCGGCGCATGTCGCTTTTAAGGTTAGTGAAGTCATCGCCATATATCCGATTACGCCATCGTCAAATATGGGGGAGTGGGCGGATGCGTGGGCAGCGAAGAATTTAAAAAATGTTTGGGGAACAACTCCGCTCGTTCAAGAGATGCAAAGCGAAGGTGGCGCTGCTGGGGCAGTTCACGGCGCTCTTCAGCGAGGAGCCTTGACAACCACGTTTACGGCTTCCCAGGGA
>Ga0172381_10005440_pt1 | contig 12921 bp, 10 predicted proteins | sample Leawel6488metaG_FD_119754 | JGI IMG/M metagenome (GOLD analysis project Ga0172381, IMG submission 119754) | Leachate microbial communities from a municipal landfill in Southern Ontario, Canada - Leachate well 64-88 metaG | ecosystem: Engineered > Solid waste > Landfill > Unclassified | place...
AGGGACGCGAAAAGATTAAGAACAAAGTGCTCGAAGATCTGTCTTCTACTATATCGAGCAAAGTTCAATCTGATGTTGCTTCTACGTTCGCGAAAAGAATCAAGGATCTGCAGAATTCTCAAGATTTTGAAAAAGACATTTTGCAGATATCGTTTGACATGGAGAAAGAACCGTCACTGCAGAGAGCTAACCAAAGATTCGTAGAAACTATTTCTTACTTGCGCAAGCTTCACGCTGGTTACATAGCGTATATGCCAGCAGTGTCGAATTTTCCGCTGGCAGACGTATTGTCTATAAAAGAACTCAACTTAAAAGAAAATCCAACAACAGACGAAATTATTTCTGCTCTCAATTTGATAACTGTGTCGATAGAGTTTGGTTCAGTCAAGAAAGATTCCGGAGCCGCAGCTTCCGTTGGTTCCAAGATTAATGCTACCATTTATAAGACACCAAAAACCAGAAAAAATTTAGAAACAATCAAGAATTCTTATAATATAGTTTGGAACGATAGAAATCCAGACGAGGCTTCTAAAGTTTTGCAAGCCATGGCGAAAGAATACAATATTGATATTAAGAAATACACTACGCCAGAAAAACTAGAACAAGTTGAAACTGCTTGGAAGAGATTCAAAAATCAACCTCAGCACATCAAAGACCAAGAAATGTACAGAAAACAACTTACCCAGTATATGATTGCTGGCCAAATGATTGAAGAAATTTACAACAGCGACATTCAGTACCAAATGTTTTCAAACGAGAAGTATAAAATGCTATCAGACCATCTCGGAATAGAAGTAACAGATGGAGTTAAGTCGGTGTCTAAGATAAAATTTAGATTCAACGTATTCGGAAACTTGGGAAGACCGATAGCTCAATTTCCAACACAATTTTATAAAGCGAAAGATTAAGTAATTGCAATAAGGAATACTATGGAACAGCAGTCGACACAATTACTATGCACGTTCACAACTAGAGCAAGTTTGTCTAAAACTATTATTATGATACAAGATATGTACACAATTTTCAACGACAAAATATTTGTTTTAGAAAATGTTACATTGCCTTCTCAATTATTATTGACGTACAACGTGGATCCAGAAGATTGGGATCCAACAGAAGAATTGAGATACAAAACGATTTCTATTCATCGTAAGAAAGATTCTAACACTCTGTACACAATCAACGCTTTGAATTTCTTAGTTGCTTTGCTGAACGATGGCGTTGAGTCTACTACGTTTCAAATTCCTTGGGAAAATTATCGAAATTGTTTGCTGGTGCTAAACGAAAACCAACTTAAGAAAATTCCAACTAAACTAAATTCAATTCAGAGTTTATAAAATATCTTGATGGGATTATTGATTTTTTTGTAGCTGCTTTTATATTTATATTTGTAAGTAACAATTGCCAATTGCTAAATGCGTCAATACATTTCCAAGGGTTATGTTTGATTGTGTTAAGCAAATGACAAATGATAATTATTAAATAACTAATACGTATTTTACATAAGGAGTATCTTATGCCTTTAGATGCAAATGCCCTCAAAGCCCGCTTAGCGGCACTCAAAACATCCAACACATCAACATTCTTATGGAAGCCGAAACCAGGTAAGAAGTACAAAATCAGAATAGTTCCATATAAATTCGATAGAAACAATCCATTCCGCGAATTGTATTTTCATTACGGTCTCGGTAAGAAATCATACTTATCTCCAGTCACTCACGGAAAGCCAGATCCAATTATGGAATTTGCTGAGCAGCTAAGACTTTCGGGAGATAAGAACGACTTCGCTCTTGCCAGAAAGATGGAACCAAAACTTAGAACGTATGTTCCAATCATAGTTCGCGGCGAAGAAGACCAGGGCGTTAAGTTCTGGGGATTCGGCAAGATAGTATATCAACGATTGCTGACTTTGATGACAGACAACGATCTCGCCGGCGATCTTTCGGATCCAATCAAGGGTAGCGATATCATAGTCGAGTACATCGATCCTAAAGATAGCAAAATGAGTTTTGCTAAAACTGAAATCGAAGTTTGCAGAAATTCGAGTCCGCTGTCTACGGATAAAGAACAGCTACTGAAGTTCATAGATTCTCAAAAGAACATTTTTGAGATTTTCAAAGAATACACTTACGACGAACTGAAAGTTATTCTGGACAACTATACTAACGGAGTAGACGAAACTCAGCAAGCAGCTCCGAAATCGAAGGAAAACGAAAAAAGTCTTTCGGCTGAAGAATTAGTTGAAGAAGCTGAGGAAGTAGCGCCAGCTCCAGAAAAAACAAAAACTTCAGAAGCTAAATCTACTTCTCAGAAGAAAGCTCCAATCAAAGATTCTGTTTCTACTGACGATCTGTCTGCTGAATTTGAAGCGATGTTTTCCCAAGTAGAAAAATCTTAATAGGAGAACAAGCGCATGAGTAAGAAGAAAAAGAATGACGAAGAAATTCAAAGTGGTACTACTTTGAAGCACGACAAGCTGGTAGACGTTTTAGCAGAGTCCATCAACGAGTCGTATAAAGATTCACCAGAACCAACTGCGTATGTTCTTGGTTCAGTCTTCGAGACTCCAGCAGACGTATCTGATTTTGTTTCTACTGGTAACGATTTGTTAGATCTGAAAATAGCAAATCGCCCAAATGGAGGAGTACCGGTAGGTAGAGTGACAGAAATAATGGGTTGGGAAGCTTCCGGAAAATCGTTGCTTTGCGCGCACCTGCTAGCTAACACGCAAAAGAAAGGTGGAGTTGCAGTGTTCATCGACACAGAAGCTGCTATCAGTAGAGAGTTTTTGGAAGCAGTTGGAGTAAATCTGCAGACGTTAGTTTATGTGTCTCACGATTTGATTGAGGATTGTTTTACTTCAATTGAAAAGGTCGTGGAAACGATTAGAAAATCTAACAACGATAGGTTAGTTACTATCGTTTGCGATTCTGTTTCTGCTGCCAGCACAAAAATCGAGCAAGAATCCGATTACGACAAAGATGGTTGGTCTACTGCAAAAGCTATCATAATTTCTAAAGCTTTGCGAAAACTCACCAATATGATTGCGAAGAAGAAGATATGTTTGGTATTCACGAATCAACTTCGCGAAAAACTCGGTGTGATGTTTGGAGATAAATCAACTACGTCTGGTGGAAAAGCGCTTGGATTTCATTCTTCAGTTCGTTTGATTGCGAAAGCAGTCGGACAGCTTAAGAAAGGAGACGACGTTGTTGGTATAAAAACTCAAGTGAAGGTTAAGAAAAATAGAATAGGTCCGCCTCTTCGAGTTGCTGCGTTTGACATATATTTTAGTTCTGGCATCGATAACTATGGAAGCTGGATTGACGAATTGAAAGATCTAAAAGTATCTGACGGAAAATCTTTCAAGTACGATGAAGAAGAAATAAAGTTCAAGACAAAAGACGGTTTTGTGAAATTGCTCGAAGAACGACCGGAAGTGAAGGATTATCTATATAAAATTATCTGCGACGCTAACATTATGAAATATTCTAACCACGTTCCAGAAGAAGGAGAGGTGACGCTAGACAAAGATAATGTAGAAGAATTAAACAGTTAATTTGATTGACATTTACTTGTTAAATGGTTATATTGAATGGAGTACTAAGTCCTACGTACTCCATTCAAAGTTTATAAGGAAATTCAATGAACGCTAAAGATTATTCTGATATTATCAAACACCTGTCAGAACATAAAGAAGAACAAAAACTGAACAGTAGAGTACTTATAGTAGATTGCTTAAACCAATTTTTAAGACTGTTCACTTGCTCGCCTTTGATAAACGAAAACGGCATTCACGTTGGTGGTTTAGTTGGAACACTTTATACTATAGGAATAGCTATTAGAATGTTGAAGCCAACTAGAGTCATAGTTGTGTTTGACGGTAAGGGTGGCTCAGCGAGACGCAGAAAACTATTTCCAGAATACAAAGAAAATCGAAGAAGCAAATCTATCCGAGCAGCTAAGAGCGTCAACTACAGCGCTGAAGAAGTAGACACTATGATTGCTTGGCAGCTCAAACGATTGCTAGATTACTTGAAAGTACTTCCAGTAACAACAGTAATAATCGACAACATCGAAGCTGACGATAGCATAGCGTACATTAGCAAGCAGTTGCTGACAGAATCAGAGATTTACATAATGAGTACTGACAAAGATTTTTTGCAGTTGGTAGACGACAGAATAAAAGTTTGGAACCCCACGAACAAGATGGTAGTCACGCCAGAAACGATAATAGAAAAATACCAAATAGCCCCAGAAAATTTCATAATCGGAAAAATGTTCAACGGAGACAAGGGAGACAACGTTCCAGCGTTCGGTGGAGTTGGATTTAAGACTGTTGCCAAGCGTTTTCCGATGGTTTTAGAAAGAAAACGTTATGATGTTAAAGATATATTGAAGTATGCTTATTTGCACAAGGACGATGCAGAAATTTACAGCAAATTGTCGATACCAGAAAATATGAAAAAGTTAAAGTTGAATTACGACTTGATGCAACTTCAAAACGTAGATATTTCTGGAGCAGCTAAAATGAGATTAATATCTCACGTTCAAAAACCACCAAAACCTTTAGTAAAAATCGAGTTCCAAAAGTTGATGATTAAGGACTCATTAAATATATTTATTAAAAATCCCGACCTGTGGCTCCGAGAAACATTCTCCAGATTGAATATGTTTGCCGCATCAGAACAAAAAGTTACGAGGAACGAATGAATACAGATTTAGCTACATTGAACGAATATGGATATAGTTTTCAGGTAAAATCAATTGTATGCTTGTTGAAAGATAGATCTTTTTTAAAACAGATGTACGAAATAGTTATATCTGATTATTACGACAACGACGCTAACAAGTGGATAATCAATACTGTAAAAGAGCATTTTCTTTCTTATAAAGAGTTGATGACTCTCGAAATATTTAAGATTAAAGTACAAAGCATAGAAAACGAAATACTCAAAGCAACAGTGATTGACCAACTCAGGGAAATTTATAAAAACTACAACGCTGATAATTTAGATTACGTAAAAGATGAGTTTAAAAAATTCTGCATAAATCAACATTATAGCAAAGCTTTGATGGAAGCTGTGGATTTGCTTGGAAAACATAAGCATGAACAAATAAGAAAGTTAATAAACGAAGCAGCTAAAGTTGGAGTAGACACCAGCAATCAACTTGTGTATAAGACTGAAGTAGATTTTCGATACGACGAAACTGTAAGACACACCGTTGCAACTCCCTGGGATGTTATAAATAAATTGATGAACGGCGGACTCGGAAAGAGCGAACTTGGAGTAGTTATAGCTCCATCTGGAGTTGGTAAGTCTTGGTATCTTGCAGCTATCGGAGTTTGCGGAGTGAAAGCAGGATTGAATGTTGTGCATTTTACTATGGAATTGAGCAAAGAATACACAGCTCAAAGATACGATTCTCTCATAACTGGAATTAATCCTCAAAATTTGAAATATCATATCGACGACATCAAGCAGACGATGGAAAACCTTCCGGGCATGTTGAACATATTTAGGTTTCCTTCGAAGAGAACAACAGTAACTACTCTAGCGTCAGCGATTGACAGTGTCATCATAACAGACGGAAGACCAGATTTGATTATAGTCGACTACGGAGATCTTTTGAAGTCTTCAACCGTGTATAAGAATATGGAAAAGAGACAAATGCTAGCCGAAGTGTATGAAGAACTTAGAGACTTGAGCGACGAATACGATGCACCGGTGTGGACAGCAAGTCAGACAAACAGAGGAGCTCTTGAAGAAGATATTATCGAAGGTGGAAAAATTGCTGAAGCATACGAAAAAGTTTGGATAGCAGATTTCATATTGTCTATACAAAGAAAAACAGTAGATAAGATATCTGATACTGGAAAAGTTCATATTATCAAAAACAGATTCGGTCCAGACGGTCTGACGTTTCCAGCTAAGATTGCTTTGCTTTCTGGCAAGTTTGAGATTCTAGACGAAAAATCCCTCGCCGGAACAGAGCAGAGTGTTAAAATGGCTAAAGGGGAAGCAGCTGTTAGAGAACATTTAAGAAGAAAGTTAGTGGGATTCACCAGAGGAAACGCTGACAACACGCAGGCACAGGAGAAAGTGGATGATAAAATATGAAGATGTAAAGAATCAAACGACAGAAGAATATTTTAAGGGAAATAAATTTGCAATTGATGCTTTCAATAAAAAATATGCGATGTTTGAAGGAGAAACGTACGTACAAGCAGTTAAGAGAGTAGTTGATTCTATTGCTTCTGTAGAAAAAACTCAAGAACTTAGAAAGCATTGGGCAGAAGTTTGGTTTGACGAAATTTACAACGATTGGTGGCATCCAGCTGGTTCTATAATGCAGGGTGCTGGCAGCGATAGAAAAATAAGTTTAGCAAATTGCACTACTAATTCTTTGGGTGCGTTAGATTTTGATAAAGAATGGGATAGTTTGGAAGGAATCAGCAACGCAGCTTACACCGTGATGAAGTGCGCTGCGTATCGTCAAGGATTGGGATTGGATTTTTCCAGATTGAGACCGAGAGGTTCTTCAGTTTTGAATTCAGCTAAAGAATCTACCGGAGTTGTTCACTGGATGTCTTACATCGATTCCATCGGGTACAAGATTGGACAAAAAGGTAGAATACCAGCTATGCTGTTTTCTTTGGGAATAAAGCATCCGGACATCGAAGAATTCATCACAGTGAAGAGCAATAAGACGCTGATTCAGAATGCAAATATTAGTGTTCAAATTACAAACGATTTTTACAAAGCTGTTGAGAACGATGAAGATTGGGAGTTGAAGTTTGTAATTCCTGGAGTTAAAAAGGGAGACAAAGTTTACGTTGACGTAAATTCTACTAAGCTCGGAATGTTGAAAGACAAGTGCGGTTATTATTACGTGGCAACTCACAACAAAGCAAGAGAAGCATTTAGCAAAACGATTAAAGCAAAAAGGTTGCTCGAGTTGATTGCAAAAAACATGCACTCCCACGCAGAACCAGGAATTCAGAACATTGACATTGCCAGAAAATATTCTAATTCAGACGTGCTGTATGAAGAAGGACAAGAATACGATCCTCGCATACTTTCAACTAACGCTTGCTCGGAACAGTACTTATCTAGAGATAGTTTATGCGTGCTATCGTCTCAAAATGCAGCTAAGTATTCAACTGATCCGAAGCAATACGTACAAGAACTTAACGTTCACGGTGCGTCTATAAACAGATTTTTGGACAATGTAAACGAATATGAATTAGTAAACCAGACGTACGCTACTGCTCACCAAGAAATGGCCATAAGAAAACTTAGGCGAGTGGGAGCTGGAATAACTAACTTGCACGGTTGGCTGTTTAAGCAAAATTTGGAATACGGTTCAGAAAAGGGAAATGAAGTTGCCGAAGAATTTATGAAGCAATATTGTTATTCTCTGTATAATAGTACGATAGCTTTGGGAAAAGAAAAGGGTAACTTCGAGATGTTCGACAAAGAAAAGATAAAAAAATCTGCGTTCGTCAAGCATCTTACGAAAGAATTTCCAGATCTAGAATTTGATACTATGCGAAACGTTACTGTCATAACTGTTGCTCCAACTGGAACTCTATCTTTGATGTTCAGAGATTTGGTCATGAGCTACGGAGCTGAGCAGGGTTTTGGCATATACTTTTGGAAGAGAACTAGAATCAGCGGAAAGTACGAATACTATTTCAACGTTCCAAGCGTTGTTAGGGAAGCATACGAAAAAGCGGGTTGCAAGATACCAATCGACTCAGACACAATCAAAGATACTTGGGATGGAAAGTTTGGAAAACAGATAGCAGAATTCATCGACAAGAACAGAGAAAAAGTTTGCATCAAGTTCAGAAACGCGTCCGAAATACCACCGTCTCACAAACTTGACTTGCTATCGAGATTGATGAAATGGGTAGATAGTTCAATATCAATAACGTTCATGCTTCCAGAATCGTCTACCTGGAAGGATGTCTACAATTTTATTTTAGAGGGATTTGACAAAGAAGTCAAGTCAATATCAGCTTTTCCAGATAAAAAAATGTATGGCATAGTGTCGTACATTCCGTTCAGAGACTTAGCGTTCAAGTTGAAGAAAGAAGCTGTAGAAATACATCCGCAGAATTTTGATGTTGAGGAACAAGAACAGATCGGAATATACGACGTGAGAACAAGTTCAATCACAGAACTTCCAAAAAGACCGAAGATATTGGACGCTGACATATATACTGTAACTGTTAAGAACGAAAAATTCATAATAGTTATAGGTTTGCTGAATGGTGCTGCGTACGAAATATTCGGGGGACACATGAACGGATTGGGATTCAAGTTTACTCACAAAGAAGGAAAGATAGAAAAAGTAAAACGCGGACAGTACCGACTCGAAGTTGGCGAAGACATTAGCATCGAAGATTTCGGAAAGCAATTCACTCCAACTGAACAATCGACGTTCAGACTAGTTTCTGCTTCTCTGAGGCACGGCGTTCCGCTGAGTTTCATAGTAGAGCAACTCCAGAAATCGACAGACGATATGTTCTCGATGACAGCAGCTGCCTCCAGAGTTTTGAAAAAGTACATCAAAGAGGGAACTAAAGCAACCGGGCAAAGTTGTCCGTCTTGCGGAAATGCTGATTTGATATATTCAGAAGGTTGCATATCTTGCAAGTGTGGTTGGAGTAAGTGTCAATAAAGGAAAAATATTATGGCGATGTTTTGTTCTATATGTGGTTACACAGATATAAATGTTCTAGAACTTGTTGATTCGTTAGATATCCCAGAAAAAGGATATAAGTACAATGTTACGGCATTTTTTCCGTGTGAATCTTGTGGACTCATAGCTATATACAGAAGTTCAAAAGGAATTTATAAATTTCAATACTTTGGTAAAAAGGGATTGAAGAATGCAACTAAAATTATCGAATATTTAAGACATCCAGAAACTATGCCAAAACGTAAAACTTTTTGGTTCAAATCTGTAAAGTTCTGGAGAAAAATAAAACCTATTGTTATGAAAGATTATAAAAAACCAAAACCTTTACATTTGGAGATACACAAAAATGATCCACATTAAAGCTCCTTCAGAATTCGACAATTATGTTGGTAAGAAAAGATATTTAACAGTGTTTCTCGCTGGTAGCATTGAAATGGGCGCTGCTACTAAGTGGCAAGATAAAGTTGCCAGCGGGTTAGAAGATTATGTGAATGTTGTATTATTAAATCCGCGTCGTGATGATTGGAATTCTGATTGGATTCAGAAAAAATCCAATCCTAAGTTTTTTGAGCAAGTTAATTGGGAACTAGACGCTCAAGAAGAAGCAGATTGTATCATAATGTATTTCGATGAAGATACTAAGAGTACGATAACTTTAGCAGAATTGGGATTATTTGCTAGGTCTGGAAAAGTAATAGTGTGTTGCCCAGAAGATTACTGGAAAGAAGGAAACGTGGACATCATTTGCGATAGGTACGGAGTAAAGCAAGTGAATAGTTTGGAACAGCTTATAGCTTGGGTGGGAGCAATCGCAAACAAGAAACTCGAGGGATATTAAAAGAATCTATTGACATTCATCTAAAAGTTTGTTATATTTATAATATCGAAAGATGTCTAAGTTGAACCAATAATGCAGAGGAAAATTGCAGTCCGGTACGCCTCTGGTGCGAAACTTGTGCACAGCTTCGTCGCACACTAACGAGAGAACTGCTTCAACTTAGACACTATTATAAACTATAGAGGAATCAAATGAAAAAGAAACTGTATAACGTGAAGCTCAAGCGATTGGTCAAAGAAATATATTCTTTCAAGACCAAGAAAATATCTGGAAAAAAATCTAATGGAGAAATACTGTGGGAAGCAGTGAGCGAAAGTGGCCCGAACGCTGGTTTGCCGTTGCTTCCAGTAGCTTACGACTTTGATGTTACATTCAGAGTAAAGTTAAACAAAGACGCCATTGTCAAGCAATATGGAAAAGAACTCGATTATTGGTTCATTGACGTGAAGTCAACTTTGTCTGAACGTTCTGTTTTGTACTCAGCTAGACAATTAGCACCAAAAGGATATTCTTTGAAGTTTGCTACCTATTCTCAAGCTTTGACAGACGAATCAGATATGATTCAATTATTGAATCCAAACAAGACAGCACCGATTAAATTTGGATATACGTTTCATTTTGAAGAACAATTAAAATCTAGCAATGACATAAACATTAAAGAAAGACTGAATGAAATCATTGCTGACATGGAAATATTTTTGAAAAAGTTTGAAAGCTTGATATTGAAAGATTCTAAGTTTTACAAAATTAGCAAGTAATATTGACTATTAAACGTAAGTTAGTTATATTTTAATAATATAACCAATAAAGGTTATATAGATAAGAGGTTACATGTATCTCAATATCCATTACGATCGTTACAACAACACAGTTCATCTTTGGGACGACACCATCGGTTACAAGTCTTTTCGTTACAAGAAGACGGCGTATAAGAAATCGTCTGACGGGCCGTACTATACTATCAACGGAATTCAAGTAGAAAAAGTTGGACACTGGACTGAAGACGAACAAGCGTCTGGCCAGATTTTCGAGCACGACGTCAACCCAGAAATGAGAACCTTAATCGACCTCTACACAAACGACGACAGTGTTTCAAAAAACCATAGAACAATTTTTTTGGACATCGAAGTAGAAACTGACCAAGGCTTACCAGACATTCAAAAAGCAGACAAACGAATAAACGGAATAACTTTATACGACCAAGCAAAAGATTATTACTACACTTGGGTTTTAGTGAAAGATTCAAAAGAAAATATACAGAACGATAAGTCGTGCACTTTGTTTTTCGTGGACGAATCAGATTTGTTGACTTCGTTTTTAGAAATATTCAACGATGTAAAGCCAACTATACTGACTGGGTGGAACATCGACTTTTTCGACATACCGTACTTATACAGAAGAATCATCAACGTTTTGGGTTACCAGTCTGGCAATCTTCTTAGCCCAGTAGGAATAGTGCACTTCAACGAATATCGTCAGAGATTTTTCTTAGCTGGGATATCTTGTCTGGACTACATGCAAGTATATAAGAAGTTCACGTTCAACGAAGAATCTTCTTACGCTCTCGACGCAATTGCTCAAAAAGAACTGAAGCGCGGAAAAGTAAAATTTGACATGTCTCTGCAGCAGTTATACGAAACTGACATCGAGTTGTTCATAAAGTACAACATCAACGACGTGGAATTGATTGTCGAGCTCGATAAGAAGCTGAAGTTTCTCGATTTGGTGAAAGGTATCTGTCACAAGGGTCACGTGCCATACGAAGACATATTCATGTCGTCCAGATATCTCGAGGGAGCTATACTGACGTTCATAAAGAGAAAGAATCTGGTTTCGACTAATCGTCCTCAAAAAGTTGTCGGTAATAAATTTTCCGGAGCGTACGTCAAGGATCCGCACCGCGGTTTGAGTAAGTGGATATTCGATTTGGATCTAACTTCACTTTATCCATCTATTATCATGTCTCTCAACATATCGCCAGAAACTAAGTTCGGAAAAATCGACAATTGGGATTCTTCTGAGTACTTAAACGATGTTGAAAAACAATACAGCTTAGTGGTGGATGGGAAAACTCAAGTCGTCGACAAGCTGTATATAGATGGTATGATTAAAGAAAACATTGTCATAGCTGCAAACGGTGCTTGCTATTACCCCATAAAAGAAGATATGCCGATGGGAATAATACCAGAAATTCTTAGTAAGTGGTTCGACGAACGCGTGGAATACAAAAACTTGATGAAGAAGTACGGTAAGTCAAACGACAAAGAAAAATACGAGTTTTACAAAGATCTTCAAAACATAACGAAGGTTATGCTGAATTCTTTGTATGGAGTGTTGGGACTCACTTCGTTTAGATTTTACGACAGAGACAACGCTGAGGCAGTGACAACTACTGGAGTTCAGATAATCCAGCACGCAGAAAAAATAGGAAATATGTTTTACAACAAAGTAAACAAAACAGAAAATGAAGATTATTGCTTAGCGTCTGACACTGATTCTGTGTTTTTTGCCGTGGAGCCGTATCTGTTGAAAAATCATCCAAACGCTACTGACGTAGAAAAGGAAAAGATAACATTAGATTTTGCTGGAAAAATGCAGAAATTAATAAACGTTTCATACGATAGTTTCTGCAAGAAGCAATTTAACATTAGCAAGCATCGGTTTGACATCAAGCAAGAACTGATAGCAAAATCTGGGTTGTGGGTTGCTAAGAAACGCTACGTTCAGTGGATAATCAATAACAACGGTGTGCTAGTCGACAAGATAGAAGTGAAGGGAATAGACGTAGTTCGTTCCAATTTTCCGTTGGCGTATAGAGACTTCATGAAGTCGTTCTTGACAGATATTCTAAAGGGTTCGACAGAAGAAACTATTACTAACCAAATATTGGAGTTTAGGAAGAATCTTGGATATTTATCAATAGAAAAGGTTGCTAAGCCAACGTCGATAAAAGAAATGACTAAGTTTTCTAACCCACTGGACGCACCGTTTTCTGGATATCCGAAGGGAGCTCCAGCGCACGCGAAGGCAGCAATCAATTACAATAGCTTGCTGAAGCACTATAAGTTAACTAACAAGTACCAACTGATAGGAAACAACACAAAGATTAAGTGGTTATATCTGTTAGAAAATCCATTCAACATAGAAACGGTTGCTTTTCTCAACGATAGCCCGAAAGAAATACTAGATTTTGCGAAACAGTACAACGACGCGCCGAAGATGTTTGAGCACGAACTCAGAGGCAAAGTTGAAGATTTTTACGACGCTTTGATGTGGGACAATCCTTTCACTGTTTCACGATTGGCTAAGAAATTTTTCTTATTTTAACAAAAAGGAATAACGTGATGATTTTTTTATATTTGCTGATATCG
>Ga0172381_10005441_pt1 | contig 12921 bp, 11 predicted proteins | sample Leawel6488metaG_FD_119754 | JGI IMG/M metagenome (GOLD analysis project Ga0172381, IMG submission 119754) | Leachate microbial communities from a municipal landfill in Southern Ontario, Canada - Leachate well 64-88 metaG | ecosystem: Engineered > Solid waste > Landfill > Unclassified | place...
AATACTGGTACCATTACAGGAGCTACCTGGCAAACAGATTCTAATTGTAAACGAGGTAATTGTTTATACTTTGATGGAAGTAGTTATGTTACTACCCCTTCCTTTGCACTAACAGGGACTGTTCTTACTGTGAGTGGGTGGGTGAAGATGGGAACGGGCGTGAGTGCTCAAACTATATTAATGGATAATCAGGGTCAATCAGCAGCAAATGGATATATTTGGTTTTATAGACCCGCTTCTCCACCAGAAGGATTGCTTTGGAAGTATTCTGACGGTTCGGCGTACATCGATGTTAATATGTCCACTTTCTTTGCAGGACATGATAATGCTTGGGTGCATTTTGTGATTGTTTGTGATTATTTCGGCAAAACAATTAAATGGTATAGAGATGGAGAATTGATTCAAACTGATGTTATGAGTGGTACGCCTATATTTCCGTCAATTAGTGAAGCGAGATATTTGGGCGGCAAAGATATTGCTTGGAGGACAACAAATGGTAACTTAGATGAGATGCGTATCTATAATAGAGGATTGAGCGATGCAGAAATTAAAGAACTTTATGAAGGTACAAAATAGAAATTCTAATCCGCCAGCTGGCGGACTAATAATCAATAACCAAAAAAATAGTAAAAACTTTTAACTTTGAACTTTTCATTTTAAACTTATTATTATGGGTGTAATAGATGATGTAAAAAGCCGTTTAGATATTGTGGAAATAGTTGGCGCACATGTTAAGCTTTCTAAGGCTGGAGCCAATTATAAAGGACTTTGTCCATTCCACAAAGAAAAAACTCCGTCTTTCATGGTTTCTCCTGAAAGGCAGATTTTTCATTGTTTTGGTTGTGGAGAAGGAGGAGACATTTTTAAGTTCGTAATGAAATATGAAAATCTAGAATTTCCAGAAGCTCTAAGAATTTTAGCTAAACAGGCCGGGGTGGAATTAAAAAAGGAAGATCCTCGTATTAAAAATGAAATTTCTAAAATTCGTGAAATTACTGAGGCGGCTCAAGATTTTTTCATAAAATATTTAAAGACTACTCCCCAAGCCATGAATTATTTGAAAGAACGGGGATTGAAAGATAAAACCATTGATTTTTGGCAATTAGGTTTTGCTCCCGATGGACGAGAGACTTTAAATCAATATTTGATTAAAAAAGGATTTAAACAGGATGATATTTTGAAAACCGGTTTAGTAATTAAATCAACTAAAAATATTGGTTCCTATTTTGATAGGTTTCGTTCTAGAATTATCTTTCCTATTTTTGATAATCAAGATAATGTAGCTGGATTTACCGGAAGAATTTTTGGAGAAGCGAAATATGAAAACGAACCGAAGTATTTAAATTCCCCGGAAAATCCTATTTTTAACAAAGGAAAGATTTTATACGGATTTTCTAAAAATAAAAAAGGTATCCGGGAAAAAGGAGAGGCGGTATTGGTAGAGGGGCAAATGGATTTCCTTATGTCTTGGCAAGATGGTTTAGATAATGCTATTGCTACTTCTGGCACGGCTTTAACTGAAGACCAATTGCGTCTTTTGAAGCGTTTAGCTAAAACATTGGTAGTGGCTTATGATATGGATGAGGCGGGTAGAATGGCCACGGAACGGGCTATTGATATGGCCAAGACCTTTGATTTTAATGTTTATGTTTTGAGTCTTCCAGAAAGCATCAAAGATTTAGCTGATTATTTGCAAAAATATCCCGGTGAAGTAAAAAAAGTGATAGATTCTAAAGAGGAATCCGGTGATTATTATTATCGTTTAGCTTTCAGCGATTTAGATAAGGAAAATGTTGGAAAAAAGAAAGAAGCTGTTGATTTTATGCTTTCTAAGATATATTGGCTTTCTAATCCTGTAGAAAAATCTCATTGGTTAAATAGAATATCTGCTGATTTGGATATTAAAGAATCTTATTTGGAAGAACAATTAGAAAAATTAAAATTTGATGCCCATGATTACAGAGAAATGAAAGAAGAAGTAAAAGAAGCGATTAAGATTGTGAAAACGAGGAAAGAGTTGCTTTTTGAAAGAATTTTAGCTTTAGCTGTGAAAAAGCAGGAAATTAGGGAAAGGCTGAGTGAAATTAAAGACCATTTGGAGGGTGATTACTTGGGTTTTGCCGAGGCATTGATACTTGCTAAAGATTATGCTAATTTAACTGATAACGGAGCTTTATCAGATAAAATTGGTTATTTTAATTTATTGGCTGAATATGAATTTGAGGAAGATGTTGATTTGTCGGAAGAATTTGATAATGCTATTCACGAATTACGAAAGGAAGTGTTAAAGAACCTCATTAGTCAGAAAACACAATTAATCAGAACGGCTGAGAGGAATAATGACATGGAATTATTAACGCAATATTTAAGTGAGTTTAAAGAATTATTAAAAGAGTTTTCTAAATATTAAGGGCTTTGTCCCGCAGTAGGCGGGGAACAAAACCTTAATCCGCTCTTGGCGGATCTAAATTTTTAACGATTATGAAGAAAAAAATTATCAAAAAGAAGATTGCTAAGAAACCTTCTAAAAAATTAGTAAAGAAGGCGAAGAAGTTGACAGTTAAAAAGCTGGTTATTAAGAAAAAAGCTACTTCTAAGAAGGGTAAGAAGATGGAGCTTTGGCAGGAAAAATTTGTTGTTCTTTTGAAAAAAGGTAAAGAACGTGGTTTTATTACTGAAACTGAAATTTTAACTCAATTTCCGCAAATAGAAAGTGATGTTTCTTTTTTAGAGCAAATTTATGATATGTGTGAGAAGGCTGACGTGGAAGTGATTACTGCTAAAGATTTGATTGAACTTCCGGCCGAAGGAGAAGTTTCTGAAGAAGATTTGAAAAAAGCTACACGTGTGGAAGATTTGGGAGAAATTTCTGATGCGGTGCAGAATTATTTGAGGGAAATTGGTAAAATCCCACTTTTGAATGCAGCCAGAGAAAGAGAATTGGCTAAACGTGTTCAAGAGGGTGATAGAGAAGCTAGGCAAATTTTGATTCAAAGTAATTTAAGGTTAGTTGTTTCTATTGCTAAAAAATATGTTAATCGTAGCCCTAATTTGACTCTTTTGGATTTAGTTCAAGAGGGGAATATTGGTTTAGCGCGCGCTGTGGAAAAATTTGATTATACCAAAGGATTTAAATTCTCTACTTATGCTACTTGGTGGATTAGACAAGCTATTACCCGTGCTTTGGCTGATCAAACTAGAATTATCAGAATCCCAGTTCATATGATTGAAACTCTTTCTAAATACTCTCAGGCTCGCAGGAGATTATCACAGGATTTAGGACGCGATCCGTTGCCTGAAGAAATTGCCGCAGAAATGGGCATGGAGGTGGAAAAAGTTCATCATTTAGCGAAAATAGCGCAAGAAACATTATCTTTGGAAACTCCGATTGGAGATTCTGACGATGATTCATTCCTAGGTGAAATTGTTTCTGATGAAAAATCTGTTTCTCCGACGCAAGCAGCTACTCACAGTTTATTGCGTGATCAATTAAAACAAATTTTGAATGATTTGGCCGATAGAGAACAAAAAATTATTGCTATGCGTTTTGGTTTAGAAGATGGCGTGGGACATACTTTGGAAGAAGTGGGTAAAGAATTTCAGGTAACACGCGAAAGAATTCGTCAGATTGAAGCCAAAGCTTTGGATAAATTACGTGAACATCAATCTATGAAGGGATTACAAGAGGAATATTTGTAAGTTTATATTTTTAAAAATATGAAATTAAAAAAAGTTAGTAGGGTTATTTTTGTAATTTTAATATTGATTTTTATTTTAAGCATGATTCTTTGGAGTATTCCTTTGGGTTGAGCATAGAATAAAATAAATACTTAGAGTGTTATTAAAAAGTAAAGGAAAGGATATAAAAAACTCCGATGCAATATCGGAGTTTTTTGTTGGTTTAGTTAATCCTTTAAAATTCTTTTGGCAATCTGGAAGTCTTTGCGATTGACTATTTTTGAAAATTTTTCTATTTTTACTCCTGCATTTTTTCCGGTTATTACGCGTTTTTTTATATTTAATCCAATACTATAAGTTGGTATTTGTCCGTGGGAATCAACGTGAATAAATTTCTTATTTCCTAAATACATAATTACATGTCCAATGCCATTAGGAAATTCTGGGGTAAAATGTCCCTTTTCGCTTTTAAAAAATATTAGATCCCCAATTTTTAGGTTTTTTTCTTGGAAAAACGGTGGTTTTTTAGTCGCTCTTATTATTTGTCCGTGGTAAGCTTGAAGGACGGTTGTTCTTGGTAATTCTATTCCAATGCGTTTATAGAGATATTGTGTAAAACTTGAACAGTCAAAGAATTTTCCGATTTCATTTTTTTTGACACCCCATTTAAATGGTTTTCCGATCTGTTTTTTAGCAAAAAAAACAAGGCGTTCCCTTTTTTGCTCATTGCTTAATTTTGTGATAAAAGAATTTTGTTTTGTCATCTTCTCTCCTTTTAATATACTACACCTTATATTAGGAGATTTATATTATTTTTGCAAACAAAAAGCCCCCATAGGATGGGGGCTGGTTTTTTATATTTCAATAATTTCCATATTTCTTAATTTTGCTCTTTTTTGGGCATAATACCATTCGGCCGTTTCTTTACTGTTTCGAGTTGCTATGGTTCTTCTGTAGAATATTTTTTTTGGGTTTTTGCTGATTAAGGCATTTAGTAAAATGAATATATGAGCATTTTCCCCATGTATATAAATGATTGTGTCTCTAAAATAAAGATCTTCTCTTGTTTCTAATTTACCAAAATATTCAAAAAAATCATAAATTTCTCCTTTTTCTTTATATGGCCTTAGGTCCCAAGTTAAAACTAATTCAGGTATTTCAAATCTTTCAATTACCATTCCAATTCCACATTTATTACTGTCAATTTTTATTAATCCTAGCATTTTCAAAGCGTGTTCTTTTTCTTTTTCATTCATACTGCACTCCTTATGATTAAATTAAATAGCTATTTATCATTTTAATTGTTTTTTAGTTTTTATCAAGCCTTCTCCGCCGGCTGGCGGATTTGGCATTGCAAGCAAGTTTTATTTGCTCTATCGATATTTATTTGCTAACCTTAAATTAGCTAATAAACAATTAAAAACGAGGTGATAAATGAGAAGGGGAAGGGGAATATTGATTTTCTTGTTTTTGTGGGTAATTTTTAGTTTATTATTAAGCGCTTCTATACAGGAGAGAAAAAATCAATTAATGAGTTATTTGCGGAGTCAAGGCATTCCCAAAGAATATATCCAGTTAGTTTTCAAAGATAAAAGATTAGCATTAGTATTTCCTAAAACCGCTAAAGAAGCCGAATATTTTAATGATAAATTAATGGGTCCCGATTCTGTTCGAAGAGGGAAGAATTTTTGGAGAGATCATAGATTAGAATTGGAAAGAGCCGTTTTAGCTCACCCCAAACTTAAACAAGAATACATTATTTCCATTTTGAGAATAGAGACGGATTTAGGGTGTAATAAAGGAGATGCGTCAGCTATAAATTATCTTTATACTTGGATAGTGAGAGACCATGCTCCGCAAGATAAAAGAGATTTTGCTAAACAGCAAATATATTATCTTTTACGAATTTCTTTGAAGTATAATTGGGATGTTTTTGGTATTAAGGGTTCTTATATGGGAGCTTTTGGCTATTGTCAATTTTTGCCAGAGAATTATGAAAAATTCGGAGAAGATGGCAATGGTGATGGTATAATCGATTTATTTAATTGGGACGATGCTATTATGTCCATTGCTAATTATTTGGAAAATTTCGGTTTTGAGCATAGTTATCAAAAAATCAGAGAAACTATATGGAAGTATAATAAAGGGCCATATCGGTATGCAGTAATGCTTTATGCTTATCTCATTCAATTACCTGAATAATATATAAAAAAACCGCTTCAATGGCTTATTGGGGCGGTTTTTACATTTTAGTCAGTGAGCACTCTTGACATTCAAGTGCTAATTTTTATATAATGGGAATAATGGTTACAGACAGGCAAAAAAGAATACTCAATTTCATCGTTAAAGAATACTCTAAAAAAGGGGAACCTATTGGTTCCAAGGATCTTTGTGCTAAGCATTTTAAGGATTTAAGTTCCGCTACTTTACGTCGGGAGCTTTTTGAATTGACTAATTGGGGCTATTTAAATCAACCCCATACTTCTGCCGGCCGTATTCCCACCGATAAGGCTTATAAATGGTTTGTAAATGAAGCTATGGCCAATGAAGATAAAATCACTAATTCATCTACTCAATGGATGGAAAAAATAAATCAAGATAGAAATATAGATGACGATTTTTTCTCAGAATCAGCTCAGGTCATTGCTAATTTCTGTGGAGGTTTGGGATTGAGTTATTTTCCAGAAGAGCAATCAGTTTTCAAACACGGATGGAAAAATCTAATAGAACAATTAATGCCAGATACAGCGGAAAATGAAATATCTAGAATTTTTGAAGAGATTGAATCTATAGATATTAGAATGGAAGAAATATTTGAAGAAGTGTCTAAAACAGAAAGAGCGGTATTTATTGGCAGAGATTGTCCGATTCTAAAAAGCGAGAGTATTAGCATTATTTCCAAAATATCACCAATTAAGAAAGATAAGTTATTTATGTTAGTAGGGCCAAAGAATATGCTCTACGAAAGAAATTTAGCAATTTTAGAAGCAGTCGCGAATATATTAGATAGTTAAAAGTTAAAAGTGCAAAATTAAAAATTATGGAAGAAGAAAAACAACAAAATAATATAGAGGAATTAACAAAAAAATTAGAAGAGGCGGAAAAATTGAAAGATGAATATTTAGCCGGTTGGCAAAGACAAAAAGCAGATTTTCTTAATTATCAAAAAGACGCTTTAAAACAAGCACAAGAAATAGTAAAATATGCTAATGAAGATTTGATTTCTGATTTATTGGTAGTTTTAGATAGTTTTGATATTTCCATTAACTCTTTAAAAAATGATGGGCTTACGGAAACAGAAAAAAGAATTATTCAGGGATTAGGATTAATTAGATCGCAATTAGAGGATGTTGTGCACAGAAAGGGATTAAAACCAATTGAAGCCTTAGGGCAACAATTTGATCCGGTTTTTCATGAAATAGTAGAAGAAATTGATGGAAATGAGAGTCCCGGAACAATAGTTGAAGAAGTAATCAAAGGCTATGAATTAAACGGAAAGGTCATTAGGCCTTCTAAGGTCAAGGTAATTAAAAGTAATTAAACATATGGCAAAAATATTAGGTATAGATTTAGGTACAACTAATTCGGCAATGGCTTATATTGAAGCCGGAGAGCCGAAAATATTAGAGAATAAAGAGGGGGTAAGAACTACGCCTTCTGTTGTCGCGTTTTCCAAAAATAATGAGCGTTTAGTGGGTATTTTAGCCAAGAGACAATCAGTCACTAACCCCAAAAGTACCATTTTTTCCGTTAAAAGGTTGATTGGAAGAAAGTTTAGTGATGCGGAAACTCAGCGTGATAAGGAGTTATCTCCTTATGAAATGAGGGCATCTTCTTCGGGCGGAGTAGAAATTAAGATGGGAGAGCAGTGGTATAGACCGGAGGAAATTTCTGCTTTTATTTTGCAAAAATTAAAATTTGATGCTGAAGAAAGATTTGGAGAAAAAGTGGAAGAAGCCATTATTACCGTGCCGGCTTATTTTGATGACAGTCAAAGACAGGCTACAAAAAATGCCGGTGAGATTGCCGGTTTTAAGGTAAAAAGAATTATTAATGAACCCACAGCCGCGGCTTTGGCTTACGGTTTGAATAAAAAGAAAGATGAAAGAGTGGTGGTTTATGATTTTGGTGGAGGTACTTTTGATATTTCTGTTTTGGAAGTTTCAGCTGACACCGTAGAAGTAAAAGCTACTGGTGGTGATACTCATTTGGGCGGTGATGACTTTGACCAAAAAATTATTACTTATTTAGTAGCGGAATTTAAAAAGTTAGAAGGCATTGATTTATCTAAAGATTCTTTAGCCTTACAAAGGTTAAAAGAATCAGCCGAAAGAGCTAAACACGAACTTTCCACTACCATGGAATCAGAAATTAATTTACCTTTTATTACTTCTGATGCTTCTGGTCCGAAACATTTTGTGATGAAATTAACCAGAGCAAAATTAGAAGAATTAGTGGGAGATATGATTGTTAAATCTATTAAATTAGTAGAGCAAACTTTGAAAGAAAAGAATTTTTCCGTTAATGATATTAATGAAGTGATTTTAGTAGGAGGACAAACTAGAATGCCGGCTATTCAGGATGCGGTGAAGAAATTATTTGGAAAAGAACCACATAAAGGAATTAATCCTGATGAAGTGGTGGCTTTGGGTGCCGCTGTTGAAGGTGGAGTTTTGCAAGGAGAAATTCGCGATGTTTTGCTTTTAGATGTGACGCCATTGTCATTGGGATTAGAAACATTGGGTGGAGTATTTACAAAAATTATTGAAAAAAATACTACCGTGCCGACTTCTAAAAAACAAGTATTTTCTACTGCCTCAGATAATCAAACTTCTGTGGAAATTCATGTTTTGCAGGGGGAAAGAGAAATGGCTGGGGATAATAAAACTCTCGGTAGATTTATTTTAGATGGTATTCCGCCATCTCCAAGGGGTATCCCACAGGTAGAGGTAGCCTTTGATATTGATGCTAACGGTATTTTGAATGTCACAGCTAGCGATAAGGCTACGGGTAAAAAACAGACAGTTCATATTGAAGCTTCTACCGGTCTTTCTAAAGAGGAAATAGAAAAAATGAAAAAAGACGCAGAAATTCATGCTGGTGAAGATAAAACCAAAAAAGAATCTATAGAAGCGAAAAATCAAGCTGAGAATATGGTTTATTTATCAGAAAAAACCTTGCGTGAAGCGGGGGATAAAGTTTCTGCTGAAGAGAGAAAAGAAGTGGAAAATAAAATTAATGACGTTAAAGATGCTTTAGCCGGTATTGATAATAAACGCATTAAAGAAACAGCGGAAAAACTATCTTTGGAGATTTCTAAAATTGGTGCTAAAATGTATCAAGGAGGACAGAATCAACCTAATACTGAGCAATCAAATCCTTCGGGGAGTTCAGGACAAACCAATGAAGAAAATAAGGGTGATTCTAAACCTCAAGATGTCGATTTTGAAGAAAAGAAATAGAAATTTTCGTCTTTGCCGAGTCGTTTTAATCTAACTTAAAATGGTTAAGCTTTCATTAATTAATGAGGACCAAAAAGAGAAGAATTATTATGGTTTGAAAATGATAATTCTGACAGCCGTGGTTGTTATTTTCGCTTTTATTTTGGGATTTTCCATTGCTAAGATTTTTAGTCATGAAAAGATTTTTGGTCTTTCTGGATATTATGCCATGGCTATTTCTACTTTATTTTTCCTTTCATTTTTCTCTTTGGAAAGCGTTTTTGGACAAAACTCCAGAATATTATATTCCATTGGAGAGGCAGTGGTTTTTATGACCGGGTATTTACTTGGTCGGGGGAGTCTTTCTGTTGGTCTAGGAGAATTAATTTTACTGGCGGTTTTAGTTGGATTCTTTATTTTAGGACGTTCTGCCATTTTTAAAAGTAAAGAGGAAATGATGAAGATTCATTGGCAGAAAATGATTAAGCGTGGCGTATCTTTGGTTTTAACTGGCTTGATTATCTTTTGGAGTATTGGTTTCGGTTTGGCTATTTGGGAGAAACCAGATAATGGTTTCTTCGTTACTCCTAAGGGGTTGGAGAAATTATTAAATTATAATAATTTTTTAGTAAGATTTTATTTGCCTGATTTTACTTGGAGTATGACGGTTGATAAATTTATAACTAATTTATCAGAAAAAACCGTTAATTCTGCTATGGAAAAATTAATGGGTGATCAGCCTCAACAAACAATTGGAGGCAGTGCCGACATCATTAATCAGCAAAAGCAGAAATTGATTAGCGAAAATGTATCTACTCTTAGATTAAAACTTTCAGAAATATTAAATAAATCTTTGACTGGTCAGGAAACCTTGGCGGATACTGCTTATCAATGGTTGTTTGGAAAATTCCAGTCTATTCCGCAAAACATGAAGGATTATTTATTAGTGGCTTTGATGCTAGTCTTATTTATTACTTTAAAGGTATTTGCTCCATTGATTTCTTTGGTTGTAAGATTTTTTAGTTTTTTGATTTATGAGGTATTAATGGCATTGGGTTTTGCTAATATGTCTTATGAACCGAGAAATAAAGAGAATATTGTGGTGTCATAAAAGTATAGGGTATTAAGTAAAGAGTAAAAAGTAGATTATTAGACATTCTCACATTCTCAAGAATGTGAGAATGTCGTAAATATTATTTATGGGAGAAGATTATTATAAAATTTTAGGAGTTGAAAAGAAGGCTTCTGAAGAAGAAATAAAAAAAGCGTATCGTCAGTTAGCGCACAAATATCATCCTGATAAACAAGGAGGGGACGAGGCTAAGTTTAAAGAAATTAACGAAGCTTATCAGGTGCTTTCTGATAGAAATAAACGCCAGCAATATGACCAATATGGTCAGACTTTTAGTTCTGCGGGACAAGGTGGGCCAAGTGGTTTTGGTGGCTTTGATTTTAGTCAAGGATTTCCAGGAGGATTTGAAGTTAATTTTGGTGAAGACTCCGGTTTTGGAGATATTTTTGAGGGAATTTTTGGCGGAAGCATGGGAGGTAGAAAGAAAAGAAAAACCGTTCGTTCCGGTTCTGATATTAGATTTGTAATGGATATTGATTTGGAAGAATCTTATAAAGGCACTCAAAAAGAAATTATTTATGAAACTTTAGTAAAATGTGAAACTTGTCATGGTGTTGGTCATGAAAAAGATTCTAGTTTTAAGTCTTGTGAAAAATGTGATGGTCGAGGAGAAATCAAAGAAGTGAAACAGAGTTTCTTTGGAGCTTTTGCTAGCGTGAAACAATGTCCAAGTTGTTTCGGAGAGGGGAAAATTGCGGAAAAAGTTTGTAAAGAATGTCATGGACGAGGCAGAAATAAATCCAAAAAAAAAGTCTTTATTACTATTCAAGCCGGTATTAGTGACGGTCAAATAATAAGAGTAGCTGAAGCAGGAGAAGACGGAGAAAGGGGGAGTCAGAGCGGGGATTTATATGTAGAAGTTAATATTAGACCTCACAAGATATTTAAACGTCAGGGAGCGGATTTAATTACCGATATTAAAATATCCATGAGTCAGATTATTTTAGGCGCTGATATTGAATTAGAAACCCTATCTGATAAAAAAATTATTATTAAAGTGCCAAATGGCATAGAAGTGGGACAAATTTTACGTGTCAAAGGAAAGGGGATGCCTTATTTCGGTCGTTCTGGTTTCGGGGATTTATTAGTACGAGTGAATGTGAAAATACCCAAGAAAGTTTCTCATAAAGCGGAAAAACTTTTACAGGAATTAGAAAAAGAATTAAATTAAAAAAACAGTCCGCCAATTGGCGGACTGTTTTTTAGCCATTGACTTTTGGGGTTAAAAGGAGTATAATAGGATTAGATGTAAAATTCATTTTTTATAGCCCAAAAGGGGCGGGAGGAAAAAATGAAAAGATTTGAAAAGTTAATATTGGTTGTTTTGCTGGGTTTCGTACTGATTTTCATGGGTGCTTGTAAAAAAAGCTCCGAGATTGAAAGAAACAGTGATATGGTTGAATTCATGTATGTGAGGATATATCCTGTTATTTCACCGGAAAATAATGATCCGACTGCAATTTCAGTGTTTAATACTCGTTATGGTGGTAGAAATTTTCGTTTTACAGAAAAAATTAGTGAAAATCAGTGGGTGACAACGGGAGAAATTGAATACGGTGGTGGAATTTACATGGTTTTCCTTGTGGACGCAAAAGTAACGAAGAAATACGATATTATTGCCCGTAAAATTTTTATTAGGATTAGTGGCGCAACAGAATGGATAGAGTTAACATGTATAAGACCAAATTTTTCCGGGGATGGTGAACAAGCAGAATTTCTTATAAATAAAGAGGGAATTAGTTTCCCAAATTATTAAAACATATAAGGCAAGATTGATTTTTAATCTTGCCTTTTTTTATTTATTAGAGTTATAATAATAAAGTCGTGATATTTTAGTTTGGAAATATGGATAAAAAATATTTTAGTGCATTTTTATTTTTAATAATTTTAATTGGTATTTCTATAGTCCCTGAATTAGTGCGAGCATATTCAGATCGTTTGCTTTATTGTTTTGATTGGGGGGATTGTAATACAACTCCTGCTTGTAGTACGAAAAGTCTTTTGTGCAGAGACAATGTACCTGGTATGAATGTTATGTGTAGACCAACAGGGCAAAAATGTGAAGCCCTTGCTGAGTGTGGGGCGGAGGAGATAGAGGAATGTGGATATTATCCTATTCCCACATCTTCTTCAACACCAACTCCTACTCCCACCCCCACCCCCACTCCTACTCCCACACCAACTCCTACGCCAACTCCTACTCCTACGCCAACTCCTACTCCCACCCCAAATCCTATCTTAACCGGTAATTTGGACGTCAGGATTCGTCTTAATGGAGTAGAAATTACTACTCCGGTTTCCGTGGAATACAGATTTATTGGTCCAGATATTATTAATGGTATTTTTGCGCCACAATTATTTAGTGATATTGATGCTAGTCTTTATAATTCTTATATTGGTAATTATATTTCCGGCGGTCCGGCTAGTTCTACTTTTCTTGGTTTTTCACCAGGATCAACATTGCATATTACTGCTAATCAAACAGCCACTGTTTATTTAGATTTCACTGATGGAGCTGGCCGTTGTAACATCACCGTCCAAGCTACCAAGTATAGTTGTGATGCCACATCATTTTCTCCATGGACCGGAGCTTTATCTTATGGCCTCATTGGTCCCATCATCTTAAACGGTACTAACGTAGATCAAACTTTTGAAAACGTTCCAGCTGGA
>Ga0172381_10005445_pt1 | contig 12916 bp, 6 predicted proteins | sample Leawel6488metaG_FD_119754 | JGI IMG/M metagenome (GOLD analysis project Ga0172381, IMG submission 119754) | Leachate microbial communities from a municipal landfill in Southern Ontario, Canada - Leachate well 64-88 metaG | ecosystem: Engineered > Solid waste > Landfill > Unclassified | place...
CCGTTACTTCCGCCACGATGAATCCTAATTTGAACGCGGACTTATTGGACGGCCAGCACGGCGCGTATTACGCGCCCTTGGCAAACATCAGCGGCGCGGCCGGCTATCTTCCCAAATTTACCGGGACAAATTCCACCGGCAATTCTTTGATTTATGACAATGGTACCAACGTTGGTATCGGCACTAATGATCCGCAAGCCAAATTGGAGGTGCGGGGCGGGATCATTGTGCGGGGGAATATTCTGCCCACGGTTGATGTGCCTTCCGATATCGGCAGCCCGCTTAATCGTTTCAACAATTTATATGTCGCCAACTTGAACACGGCCGGAGTTTCCACTTCGGGACAGGCGGTGTTCAACTATCAGCCCGAGTATGGCGCGTGGACATACTCTTCGGTGATGATAAATCCCACCTCCGTGGCGTTTGCCAACGCGCCGTTGTTGGGCGCGGGCGTGGGCGGCATTCGGAAATTCCTGGTGGATGCGGAAGGCGATGGTTATTTTGAAGGCGGGATTACCGCCGCGTCATTTAACGGTTTGGCGATTGCCAATGCCACGAGTACGCTGGCGATTGCCGAAGGAAAAACTTTAACTGTGCTTTTGGACGCATCGGTTTCGGGAACCAATACCGGCGACAACGCGGCCAATAGTTCCACGATGTATTTGGGTACCACCCAAGTGGCGCTCAACCGGGGAACCGGCGCGCTTGCGTTGACCGGGATCACCAGTATTGACGGGAATGCAGCCACGGCAACAAATCTGGTTGGCCTTACCGCTACGATTTCAAATTTGAATTCGATGACCGGATTGCTGGGCACCGCGGCGTTTACCGCCAGTTCCGCTTATGCCACCGCGGCGCAAGGAACGCTGGCAGCCGACGCGCTGCCTGCGGCCTCATTCACCGATGCGGCCGTCACCGGGAAGCTCATCACCGGATATGCGAGCGGAGCGGGAACTGTGGCCGCCGCGGATACGATTTTGCAAGCGATTAATAAATTAAATGGCAACAGCGAGCTCAAAGCACCGCTTGCCAGCCCGGCGTTCACGGGTAGCGTTACGATGCCGGGAACCGGAATTTGGAATTCTTCGGGGAGTGTGGGGGTGGGGACGACGAGCCCGCTTCATAAATTAAGTGTTTATGGCAATAGCGGTACCACAATTCTTGATATTGGAGACTCGGCGCAAGTTCATCCGTACGTTTATCTTATTTCTGATGCGACCAATGACATTGCTACTTTAGAAACAAGAAACAGTTTTCCTTTAACGTTTGGAATAAACAATGCCGAAATAATGAGAATAAATACTGCCGGCAATGTCGGCATCGGGACGACGAGTCCGGGGGCGAAGCTGGATGTTACGGGGATTGGAAGTTCGCCTGCGTTATTTAGTGCTTCTCTTCCCTCAACAATGACCGTGACGCAGGGGGCATCTAATTGGGGTTTAGTTATCGCTCGAGCGACTGCGAGTGCTTCTGCTCCACATCTTACATTTTATAAAACGCGTAACGCTGATCCAACAATTGCTACATCGCCTAATTCTGGAGATGCTCTTGGTTCCATAACATTGCAAGCGCCAGATACAGGAGGAACGATAAGGGCCAGCGATGCGCTTACTTTTGTTTCTTATGGGGCAGATGATACAACTATAGGATTTGGACAAATATTTAATACACAGACGGTTGGCGGATCTGTTGGGGAACGCATGAGGATTGATAGCACTGGCAATGTCGGCATCGGGACGACGGGACCAGTAGCGAAGCTGGATGTGGAAGGGTTTGCCAATATAGGCATAATGGGTACGGGGGGAAATTTTATTAACGGCCAGTATGTTTATGTTGATCCGATAAATGGTTCTGACACAACCGGCGAAGGAACAGCGGCAGCACCTTTTTTAACGGCCACTAAAGCTTTTAATTTTATCGCGGCTTCCGCGAATACCGCATTTATAATTTATCCTGTAAATTCTTCCGCTGGCAGTCCCATTACTTGGGGTGCCTCGGCGGCGCCGGGGAAAGTAATTGGTTTTATTCGAGGCGGATTTTACAATGTAACAGGGACATTGAGTTCGGCGCAAGCAGTGTATCTTGATTCTAATTCTTCCAACGGAGCCAATGATTCCACTTTTTACATAAATACGGCTAGCGGTATGTTTGGAGATGTGGATACTATTAATTTCGGCGGATATTATGGAACGGAATTCCGATTTGATGTTAATGATGCTTGCATCGTTGCCGGTAGGTATGTGCCATTTTCCGGGAATATTGGAGCCAAAGTAAAATTCGGCCGAGTTTATATTTGGCAAAATACCGGTATAACCGGCGGGAAATTCGCTAAAAATATCGGAAATGATTCTTCGTTCCTTGTTCATGCTTATATAGGGATTGGAGAGAACAATTTTACTGATGTGGATATGGATAGCAATGTCAACTGGGTTGCTTCAAATTATTTGATTACGGATAGTTCCGGCAACGTCGGCATCGGGACGACGGGACCGAAGGGAGCTTTGCATGTTGCAGGAACAACCGGTATTACTTATGCGGCGGCGGGTGCAGGAGAAGATGGGCTTAAAGGGTTAGTGACTATTGGAGATGCCGGTACATCCGGTGGAAGTTTAGTAGTCAGAACCGCGTCATTTAATTCTAATTATCCTTCAGGGTTAGGCGTGGACGGAACATATGCAAGCCAAAATTCCGTAATAAATCTAAAAGCTTATGGAGTTGATTCTGGCGGTGGGTACGGTTCTTCTCTTGCCTTTTTTACAACAAATGGTTTGAATTCTGTTAATGAGGCAATGCGCATAGACAAATCCGGCAACGTCGGCATCGGGACGACGGGTATTTCGGAGCTTTACGCTGGCTTTGGTGCGCAAGGGAACAAAGTTCTCGAATTGAATTATGCGACTGCGACTGCGGCAAGCACTCCTTTCCCGGCGTTTTCTCTAGTCAAAAATCTTACGGGGACGGCAAATGTTCTCGGGGCGATATCGTTTTCAAATAGCGCGTCCGGTGTTTCCGAATTACGGCTTGCTTCGATTACGGCTTATACCGATGGAGCGGTAAACAGCGGCAACCTTAGATTTTATACGACAAACGCAGGGACAATGGGCGAAGCAATGCGTATAGACAAAAGCGGTAACGTTGGTATCGGGACGGCAAATCCGGGGTCAAGGCTCCATTTATACGGCGCAGCTAATGAATTACGTTTTACTGGCGGCTCAACTGGCCTCGATATTTATCATGGTATAGCTCAAAATGGTACTGATCTTGAAGTTGGTTCCACTGGATGGGGATATGGAGTGAAACTTATCGGTGGTGAAAATGGAGGTTCGCAAATTATTTTTGGCGGGAATACTACTCCTCGCTTGACGATTAATGTTGGAGCTACTGCTTCGGGCGGTCAAGGCAATGTCGGCATCGGAACGACTGCGCCGACAGCAAAGTTGGATGTAAATGGAGTAATAGGAATTTTGGATGGTGGAACTAAAACTTATAATGGAGGGATTGTATCTGAAGTTAATGCCCAGTTGATTGATTTTGGTTTAAATGAGGGAAGCAGTAATCTTTTTGGCGGTTCATATGCATCAGCGGTACAAGGTGGTTTTATTCGCATCGACACGAGGAATACAAAAAATCTATTTACTTTTCTAGGACGGGAGGCAGGTGTAACGGGGACAGCATCCACATTGGCAGTAATACAAAGCGACGGCAATGTCGGCATCGGGACGACGAGCCCGGGGACTGGTCTTGAAGTTAAAGGAAACTACGCGTCAGGCAAAGGTACATTATATCTTAATGCCAATACGGGGCAGCATAGTTATCTTAATATTAATGCCGATGCAGACAAAGAAGCGGGTGTATCGCTAATGTCGGCGGGGAGTAGCCAATGGTATTTGTATCGACCCCAAAATTCTAACGATTTACGGTTTTATGATTATTCTGGAGCGCCCGGGGATAGGATTACATTTCAATCAAATACGGGCAATGTTGGCATCGGGACGACCGCGCCGGGAGTCAAATTGCAAATCGGGACAACAACTGCGACCACGGGGTTGACTGAAGGCGCGAGGATACTTGGCAACGATGGTCTTAGTATTGTGCCAAGCTCGTCTTATGGGCTGTCGATTTTTACAACCGATTACAATAATTCCAACACCGGGTCATATATGATTTCCGGGCTTGGCGCGACCACTGGGAATACTTATGGAAAGATACAAGTGGCTAATAGCGGATCATCCACGGTGGGAAACTTGGTATTGCAACCAAACGGCGGCAATGTCGGTATCGGGACGACGGCCCCGGATAGTGCTTTGCAAGTCGTTGGGGTTGTGTCTTCTTCGGGGAGCGCGTCGGCTTTAAAGTTGTATGATAGGGTTAATGGCGCAGGTCACGCTTTCGGGTGGTATACGACGGGTAATACTGGAAGATTGTATTCGTGGGGTAAGCCTGGAGATATAATGACAGCTGATGAAAGCGGCAACGTCGGTATCGGGACGACGAGTCCGGGAGAGGCGCTTGAGGTTAATGGGAATATTATAACCACTGCTGGCGGCAGTTTGCCCCACATTGTTTTGGATTCTACGAGCAGCGGTGACAATTGGACGGCACAAGGAGCTTATATTTCCATTGGTGAAAACGGCGCTTTGGGATCGGCATCAATGCACTTGACATATACGGGAGACGGGTTTGGCTACAGTGGTGCAGGCACAGTGGCAACAGGAATTCCGGCGGGCGGTTATTGGAGATACGCCTATAACAGCCAGGCGATTTACACTCCGGCCAGCGTCAGTATCGGTTCGCTGACATTGGGAGGAACGGCAATTTCCGCCACGGCCGCCGAATTGAATATTTTGGATGGAGTTACCGGACTGACTGCCGCGGAATTAACTAATCTAGGTGGTGTTACCGCGACCGCAACGGAATTAAACTATGTTGACGGCGTTACCAGCGCCATCCAAACGCAACTTGGTTTGAAAGCACCATTAGCCAGTCCGACTTTCACGGGAAGCGTTACGATGCCTGGAACTGGTATTTGGAATTCCAGCGGCAATGTCGGCATCGGCACCGTTGCGCCGAGAGGGAGATTGGAAGTTGTGTCGGGCGCGGCCAATACCGATGCGGATCCGTCAAAAGAATTGACGGTCGTCGGCCCGAATAATGCGATGGGTTTGGAATCAGGGAACCTGGAAATTGCGACCAACAATGCAGTTGCTGCGGACATGGGCGGCAGCATTGCTTTTGGCGCCAGGTATAGCGGTACAAGTCAAGCTAATTTCGCGGTTATAAAGGCGGGCCTGGTTGGTACCTACGGCGGTTATTTGACTTTGGGAACAAGGCCTGATGGCGGAGTTATGACAGAAAGAATCAGAATATTGAGCGGCGGCAATGTCGGCATTGGGACGGCCGCGCCGGGTACTAAATTAGTTGTGCAAGGTTCTGCTGTTAGCTTTAACTCATTAACAAGCGGAGAATCAAGGTTTTATTTTTATAATGGTGATGATGGGAATGATGCAGACCTTAGAATGTATGATAATGCTCAAGCTGAAAAGGTGCATATAGAAACAGTTGGTAATAGTTATTTTAATGCGGGCAACGTCGGCATTGGGACGACGACACCCGGGAATTTATTAAATGTGCAAGCAAGTTCTGGTGCATCAGAAATTCTACCGACGCTTGGTACGAATGCAGGTCAATTCCGTATCTCTGGTCATTCATCGGGTACATGGGGTCTTCACGCAGGCCTTGATAATGCAACAGGCAATGCTTGGATACAGAGTATGAGTGATAATAGCGCAGTGGCTTATAGTTTATTGTTGCAACCAGTCGGCGGCAATGTTGGCATCGGGACGACGGGACCGTTATCCAAACTGAGTGTTGGCGGAGTAGGAGTAGCCAATGCCGGCGTCTACGGTACCGGTACCAGTTACGGGATGCGTGCCGTCGGTGGTTCCACGGGTATCCGCGCCGATGGCGATGTTTACGATTTTTACGCGGGAGGCGCGGGTACAGATTATGGAACATCTTCTTCAATCAGATGGAAGCGCAATATCCAACCAATTGACAATGCATTGGGAAAAGTTCTTAATTTGAGCGGCGTGTATTATGATTGGGATGCAGACCATGGCGGCAAGCATGATATGGGAATGATTGCCGAGGATGTCGGCAAAGTTATTCCGGAAATTGTCGGCTGGGATTCGGATGCTCCAGGATATGCGACCGGCATGGATTATGGCCACCTTACCCCTGTTTTAGTGGAAGCCATCAAAGAGCAGCAGGGACAGATTGATGGTCTGAAGTTGATTTTGAACCCCGAGGGCACATTCAGCAATGCATCCTCAACGCCCGCAACGGCCGATGAGAGCGGCCCGTTCGCCTGGCTCGCAAATGGCCTTAATGCGCTGGGACTGGCCTTGCAAGATGGCGTGGCGAGTTTGAAGGAGATGGCGGCGGATACGATTACGTCAAAGAAAAGCATTACCGACCAAATGTGCGTCAAGGATAGTAACGATAATGATATTTGCCTGACCGGCGACCAGCTCAAGGACTTGATCGAAAAATCCGGATCATCATCGACCACGGTTAGAATCAATGACGGCGGCGATGCTGATTCCGGGAATGGTGTCACGACGACGGAAGATACGGCGGCGACAACAACCGAAGAAACCATTTAGAGTTTTTGTTGGGGGTAATTTGCGCGCGTCGGGAGGGTGGTTTGTCAAACTGATGTTTAGCTTCGCGAAGAAAACTAAAAAGGTAGATTTGGTTTTATATTAAAAAACCGCCCGAGCGGTTTTTTGATTTTTATTTGATGACCAGCTTCTTTTTCTTTTCGCGCTGGATTTTGGGGATGCGGATGGTCAGGATGCCTTCTTTCATGGCGGCGTCGGCGCGGGACGAATCGACTTCGACCGGCAGGATCAGCTTGCGGGAGAATACCCCCCAATAGCATTCTTCGATGAAATAATCGCCGTCCTCGTGCAGGGGATTGGGCCGGTTGCCCTTTATCGTGATCACTTCGTCTTCGATTAGTACGTCCAGGTCTTCAACCTTCATGCCCGCGATGGCGGCTTGCACCACCAGGTCGGTTTCGGTTTGGTAGACGTCAACCGCCAGCTGGCCTTCGTTGTTGAGCCATTCGCTATCGGCATCGGCTTGGGTCGGTTTTTTATTTGCCATAGGTTTTTTAGGAGTTTTTGGGGCGATTTTGGCCGTTTTAGCATTTTTTCCGGCAACTTCTTCTTTCTCCCGTTCCGCATCTTCCAGTTGGCTGGCCCGGGTGATCATTTTTGACGGTCGGCTCTTGGTGCTTTTATAAGCCGCCAGTGTTGCGTCGGAACTTTGTCCGTCTGGCAACGCGGTTCCTTCCGTTTCCGGATCCGTTTGTTGGTTGGCCATTCCCTTTTTAAGTTTTTCTAGAAAAGAGGACATGTTTGGGACGGTTATGGTTGGTTGCGTTTTGCGGATATTTTCATATCGCAAACGCTTTTCATCTTCGAGAGATGCTGGAACTGGAGATAGAGCGTGCAGGCCATAAAGAAGATTATTCCTAGCGCGACCAGCAGGAATCCCATCTCAGTTTCACTTTTCATTATAGAGAAATTGTAAAGGCCGTGCAAGAAACTGATGATTATAAATCCCGTTGCCAGCAGGCTGAGTTTGCGTTCCCGGTGGCAGAAGGTCATGGCCATGTAATAACCCAGGATTCCCGAGGTAAGGGTGTGTAGCAGGATCGCCGTGAGCGACCGCACCAGCGACCGGGCGAACAGCGGGCTGATATCGGGCCGCAACAGGAACAAGAGATTTTCCACCATGGCAAATCCCAGGGCGGCCACAACCATATAAATCACAAAATCGACCGGTTCGTCGAGTTGGTAGTTTTGGTTGATCTCCTGTTCTTTTATCCAGACCGCGGCGTATTTGAAAAATTCCTCGACCAAGGCGACGGCGACAATGTCGATCAGCAATATTGTGGCCAGTGCCGGCAACCCAAAGCCGTTGAAGCTGTCGATTAGGAATTTTTCCATCCAGATTGCCGGTACGGTCATGGCCGCGCCCAAAAAGAATACGGAAAGGATTTCCCTTTTTGGTTCCGGGTGATGATCCTGGAAAAGGTAAAAAAGCAACCACAAAAGGCAGGGAGCGACTCCGACAATGAGATACAAGGGGGGAGAATCGGCGGCACTGGAGATTGTGGTAAAGCTTGCGAATGTTTCGGCAAGGGAAGCGGCCATAGTTAAAAATTGAAAAATTGCCCGGGATTATTTCCGGAGCGTGATAGGGTCTGTTGCCAAATTAGCTTCAACTGCAATTTCCATCTTATCGCCGCATTAGCGGCGCCCACAGGAACCGGCTGCAAAGAATTCATCATTTGTCGACAGATTTAATTTAAATATGCCTCCCTCGTTTCTGCGAAACGAGACTGCGAACGAACATTCTTTATTCTTTTCGCTCGAAAGCTGAAAATTTCGTTCTGAAGCTAATTTGGCAACAGACCCTAATTCCATTTTATGCCAGATCGCGCCAAATCCCAAGCAATTTTGGCGTACCGGCCAATATTGATGCCAAAAAACAAACCAGTAAAATTAATTAATCAAAGTACATTATTATTAAAATATAACGGTTGCGGTTAGTGGGTGAGCCGCGATTTGCAGGCAGCGGCGCCAAGAGCCTTTTTTGAAAAGATCTTTTGCGCCGCGGCTTACAAAAATACGCGGCCCGCGCGGTTGCGCGGACGGAGGTATTGAGATGATAAAACTAATACTAAGCAGAAGCATGCTCTTGCTGCTACTCGCCACGATGTTTGTGGTACCTGGCGGAGTGGTAAGGGCAGATTTGCAGGGAATTACAAGTGATCCACCTCAGGTTACAGATAGCAGGCGGATGACGACGATCGCAGCGACAACCAGAATGACAATGAAGCCGCGGATGATCAGATCCTTGGATCATTCTAACTTGAGCCTTTCAATATTGGGTATGAGTGTTCTGCACGGATCTGGTGACCCTGTTACTGTCGATTCGCTGATCGCATTGCTCAAAAGCCCAGTCGCATATATGAGAGATGTTCAGAACTTAGCCTTCCAGATGGTATCTCAGGGCGCCTTCTCCAGTTCCGGAATTAAGATCGATGCACTGTTGGAAATTTCCGGCGCGCGCATGCAGATAATACAGGACCAAAATACAGGCGGATTCCTCCTTGACCACCGTCGTTCACTGATACTCGCAGATGGCAAGATCAACCCGGCACTGGCGCAGGCATCCCCAGGTTATCGAGACCTCAGCCCGTGGCAGTTGCACACATAGATGTCAGACCAAATCTTTATTTTATTTTTTCCGGATGATCCGGAAGAATTGGGATGGGAGTTGGTCTTTTTAAATTGAGATTGGGTTATTTAAAAATGTTATAATTAAATAATGCAAGGTATGGTTTCCGCTAAAGCAATTTTATTCTTAATATTTGTCGGGATTTTTATTTACGGCGGTTTTATCGTCGGCGCGCGGACCGGTTTGTTTCCGGTTGCCGGTATCGATCGGGATGATATGGCCGCAGGCGCGGTTTTGACGCAATTACCTTTGGCCGCGACCGTCGAAATTGATAAAAAACCGATCGCGCCGTTTCCGGATGGATCCGTCGCTTCCGGAGAAGAAACCGGCGGGAGCCGGAATGGTTTGGTTTTGCCGCCGGCTTCGTCGGGGGACGCGGTTTTTGTAGAACAAAGCGGGACAACGATTGCCGCGCGCGCGGAAATATTCGGGGCCGACGAAGTTTTATTCTATGCCCAAGGGGATATGCTACCGGTGTCTTTGTATTTGGGCCGGGCGATTTACGATGGCGACGGGGATTGGAGCTATAAATTTGATCTTAACGACCGCCCCTTGTCCAATGGTCGCTACCGTCTTTATGCTGAAGTGACTGCCGGCAGCAATGTTTATGCCAGCTCGGCGGCGGTTTTGGAAGTTAGTTTGCCGTCCGCCGCAAGAAGTTCTCGGAGTGCGGCGATCGAAAAAGCGGTTCGGGAAAATCAAGCAGCGATCGCGGAAAACAAAAAAGCCATTGCGTCCGCGGTGCAGGATGCCGCAGTCTCGATGATCGTCCTCGCCGGGGACAACAATAATATCCGGGAAAGTTTTTTATTGATTTCCGAGCTGATCCGCGAGATCAAAAATGACGAGCGGATGTTAACCGAAAAAATCCTCGAGCGTCAGGATGATAGTGAGATTGTTCGCCAGTTCGAGAAGGAGATTACCGGTATGCCGGAAAATGTGATTAGCTCCATCAAGTCAGAAAAAAATAATGAATTAAAAGAAGCAAAGGACCTGGCAAAGCGGCTGGACCAGGAAATCAGCGATATCCAGTTTCGGATCGAAGAAACTAATATCCGGCGGCAAACCATTGTCGATGAGCTTGCGGGGCGGGTGCCGTCCGGGGAGGCGGCGGCGAAAAATATTATAAATAAATTCGAAACCAAGGTGTCAAAGCAGGAATTGAACACGATCGCCAAGCAGGAGGTGTTGGACAGAGACAGCGATGGGGACGGGTTATCCGACGAAAAAGAAATTACCGCTTTGACCGACCCGGATAATCCGGATTCGGACGGCGACGGGGCGCTGGACGGGGATGAGGCGGCTAACGGTTACGACCCGTTGGCGCCGGGCGGGTTTAAAACCTCCGATTATCATGATCCGCGCCAAACTGCGCCAAAGCTGGCCGAAGTTTACAAATTGGGGCAGATAACCTCCTTTGATCTTGCAGATGGCGGTACCGGTATCCGGCTGGAAGGCAATGCCTTGCCCGGGGCTTACACCCAAGTCTTTATTTATTCCGTGCCGGTCATTACTATCGTTAAAGCCGACGGGCAGGGACGTTGGTCATACGATTTGGACAATGAGCTACCCGACGGCCGGCATTCGGCCTACGTGGCGTTGTATGATAGCCAAGGCGGGGTGGCGGCCCGTTCGGAATTGGCGGTTTTCGACAAGAACGGCAAATCGGTTTTTCGCACGGTTACCGAATCGGAATCATCGCTGCCGCCATCGGTTAACGACTTAAAAAGTAATTTTGGCATGTACGCGGGATTTGCCGTTTTGGTGGCGCTGGCGATCGCCCTGCTAACGATTGGGTTTGCGGCCCGCGGTAGGACAGGGAAGGGCAAGGATGTCGACAAGTAATTATAAATATCAGGCCGCGGCCGCTACTGGCCGCGGTTTTTGCTTGACAAATTATAGAAAAAGTGTATAGTTATAATTGTACGGCTTGCTCAATTATAGCTAAGTCGCTGTGGAGGTGTCACAGATGAGGTTATTTGTAGCGCTAATGGCGGCGTGCTTCATATTGAGCATGTCGGGAATGGGGTACAACATTAAGTTGACCCCGGAAAATACAAGTGTGAATATTGGTTTCCGCACTTTTGCGATGGATATTCCATTCGCGTCGCATCAGGTTATAACTAACCATGCTGCCGGTATCATAGTCATAGATGGGGCCGGGTATGCGCGAGATATTCCATCAAAAGAAGTTGTCGGATTTAGGCTTTTACCGGGAGAGAAGAGGTACGACTACTATCAGGAAAGCGTAATCTTCCTGAGTGCAAACCGGTCAATGGCCGGAGCGGTAGATCTTATCTACTTCAAAGGAGAAATGCCAGCTTTCGATCAGCAGAATAAGCTGCTGGAAAGGGCTTATGGTATTAATGCGGAAAGGCTTAATGCCACCGCCGAATCATCGGAAGGTATGGAGACATTGTTCCATGGTTATACCGGAGTGTTATATGCGGTTAATAATCCGCTGAATAACAAAGACGGTAAACTTGTACAGATCATGCCGGATGGCCATACGGTTATGAATTTCTTGCTTGATCTGGGCAGCTACGAAAAGGGTAATACAACATTGAAGTACTGGGGGGCTAATACATAGCCCTCATCTTTTTATAAATGGCGGCGATAAAGCGGGTTTTAGTTCTTCTAAATATAAAAATAGGTTATAATAAAACAATTTAATCGTTGCTTGAATTATGATGAATCATTTTTGGTTTATGAGGAAAATATCTTGTTTTTCCCGGGCAAAGCACAAAATTTTTTTAATAGGATCGTTGATTTTTATAGTTGGAGGGTTAGTTTTATGCGAGCAAGTTTTGGCTGAATATTTAAATCTTAGCGATTCCGGTAATAACCCTTCGGTTATATATGGAGGTAATGGAGCAATTACCAGCGGCGGAGACCCAACTGATTTCGGGCCTACCGGTGGCGGCGGCGGGGGATTGAGCGAACAGGAAATAATGATTTTACAGAAAATTGCGGAGTTCAAGGCGGAGTTGCTTGCTGCTTTGGGAGATGTAGTTCGGACCGGTGAGATAATGAGCCAATTTTTGGCATACTTGGGTTCTGCCGAAGTAACTGCCTATGCCGAAACTAATCCGACTTTTTCCCAAGCAGTGGATAAATTTTCTTCGGATAGCACTAGCGGGGATGGTTTAACAGACAGCATCACCGTCAAACAGCAAGAAGGTGAAGCGGCAACCGAGGAAACTAAGACCGAGGAAACTAAGACCGAGGAAACCGCAGTCGCCAGCGAGGAGGATGAGACCGTGGCCGAAGACGTGGCTGACGAAGGGGAAGTAACCCAGTCCGAGGTTGAGGATGCGATTACCGAGAGTGATGAAAATGGGCAAACGGTTGAGGTTGAAGGGGAAACTTCGGGAACGATCGATTTGGCCGGGGCGACCCAGGAGGAAACGGTGACGATCGATGCAGTTAGCGATACCGAGGCCGAAGCCACCTCAGGTACAACTTCCGATTCCAGCAACAACGGTGTTATCCGCCTGGGGAACCAGGAAACCCCAGATACGGTTTGTATCGGCAGTATTTGCGATTCCACATCGAGTTCGTCCGCGAGAAGCAACGGTGTTATCCGCCTGGGGAACCAGGA
>Ga0172381_10005446_pt1 | contig 12914 bp, 18 predicted proteins | sample Leawel6488metaG_FD_119754 | JGI IMG/M metagenome (GOLD analysis project Ga0172381, IMG submission 119754) | Leachate microbial communities from a municipal landfill in Southern Ontario, Canada - Leachate well 64-88 metaG | ecosystem: Engineered > Solid waste > Landfill > Unclassified | place...
TTCAAGTCAAACGTTGCCAGTTAAAATCCCTGACCTATCCTCTCCGTGGACCTCTCCATTATCCTCAAGTTGATGAAGAATTCAGTGCTTGGTGGGGAACAAAGGGAACAGTAGGAACTTGTGGCAGCGGTGGTTATCCGGAAGCATTTCTCAATGAACCGGGGAATACCATTACCTTCCTATTAGCACCATCGGCTTCTGGCACTGCTTATTTAACAATATCGAGGTTGCCATTAATCAGTTTTACCCTGCAAACTTCTCCCGAGATACAAGAAAGTTACCATGAAGGGTTAATGAATTGGGCCGCTCGTCTGGCCTACTTAAAGAACGATTCCGAAACATTCAACCCTGAAAAAGCGAAGTATTATGAGTCAATATTTACTGCTCAGTTTGGACCATTGCCTGATGCTAAAACAGAACGCATGGTTAAGATTTTGTCGCAGCAAGGGAGAATGAGGTCACGGCAGTTCGGAAGTTAAACACAGTTGAGCTTCACATTTTACCCCTCTAAAGGAGGATTTTCAATATGGCGATTTTAAAGATTAAAAGGTTAATTGAGGATTTGGAAAACAGCACAACTCAAGTGCTGTCTAGTTCTGTAGCGAAGGCCACTTCAGCCGGGAATGCTGGCACTTCATCGTTAGCAACTTCAGCTGGCAATGCAGGTTCTTCTTCATATGCCTCGACTTCTGCTATTGCCGGTACAGCTCCTTATTCTGGCACAGCATATCGTGCTTATGGGACTGCCGGTACAATTTTACAATAATTTTGCAGGGGAGGCTGACAACCTCCCTTTAGTTTCATTGGAGGATTAAACATGGCTGAACGCACAGCAAAAATTGTTACCATACCATTATTTAAAAACTTATCCTTGTCTGCCGGTGATACGGGGACTTCCGGAATTATAGATTTACGGGAGATTGCACAAACGGGTACATTTTCCATATCATCCGGAGTTGCTGCTGGTACTTCTACTACAGCAGGCACTACAGTATTCACATACGTAGCATCTCCATACTTTGATGGTACTTTTGTTGCACCAGCCGGAGTCGCTGCATTAGGAACAAGTGGCGCTACAATCGGTGCTTACTTTGCCTCCATTTCTCCTGTTCTCGCTCCCTTCATAAAGATTGTTGCAACTCAGACAGGAGCAGGCACAGCAGGGGCTAACTCTCAAATATCGGCTGAATTACATGTTAGATAAAATCAGGAGGAATAAATTGTGGCTTTTAAAAGGTTATCGCTGACTCGTGGTACTACAAAAACTTTTCCGGTAATATTTAAGAATAGTTCCGGAACCCCATATTGCATTAAAAACTGGGTAATATTCTTTACCCTTAAAACCAATTATGACCTCCCTGATTCTCAAGCATCTTTACAAAAAATAGTTACATCGTTTTCAGACTCCACCAGTGGTACATCTGGCTCAGCCAACATAACTTTGACCCCGTCCGATACCAAAGATTTAAGTGTTGGCGAATATGATTATGATGTTTCAGTATGCACTTCCAGCTCAGAAACTTATTCAGTTGTTAAAGGTAAATTTGATCTTGAGTATAATGTTACCAAATCTATTGGGACAGCAGGGACGGCAGCATAATGAGTAGCGACGATATAATAGCGACTATCAGCTCTGACCAGGAAATTTCTACATCTATTTCTACAGGTGAATCTATTGCTACGACTATCAGCTCCGATCAGACAATTTCAACTAATATTTTCAGTGATCAAGAAATAACCGCCACTATTGAATCAGCACAAAATATCGTTGTAGAATTTCCTGATATTGCACCAGCTCAACATGGTACAAGTGGAACCAGTGGAACCAGTGGAAGCTCAGGTTTAAACGGGAGTTCTGGGACAAGTGGGTCATCAGGATCTAGTGGGACTTCAGGGAGTTCTGGAAATAGTGGCAGTGATGGTAGCAGTGGCAGTTCAGGTGCTAGTGGATCGAGTGGCAGTTCAGGGAGCCATGGGACTTCAGGGAGTTCTGGAACGTCAGGGACAAATGGGAGCAATGGTACATCGGGAACAAGTGGAGGTGCAGGATCGCATGGAACTAGTGGCACATCAGGAAGTTCAGGATCAAGTGGCTCAGATGGTTCGTCCGGTATAAGTGGTAGTTCAGGAACATCCGGTACAGATGGGACGCATGGAACATCAGGTACATCGGGTAGCTCTGGTTCTACTGGTTCGCAGGGTGAGCAAGGTTCACAGGGTATAACTGGTTCAGCGGGTACTCACGGTACCAGTGGAACGAGTGGAACCAGTGGCAGTAATGGCAGTAATGGAACTTCAGGCAGCAGCGGGACATCAGGCACATCTGGATCTTCAGGTTCATCTATAACAGGGCTATCTTTTGAAATAGCCGCAGTGTTGGGGACTTTATAATGGGAACTGTAGTATTAAGACCAACTTCGCAGGGAACGTGCCAATTAACTCCTTATGGTCATGCTAATAATTACGAAAATGTAAATGAAGTTACCCTGGAAACAAGTGATTACAATTATTGTGGAGTTACTGACAGTGCTTCTGATACATTTGGCTTTAATAGTACAGGACTAACAACTGAAACTATCAACCAAATTGTTTTTTATTTTAACGGGACATCTCTTTCTTCTACATCTGGAATAACGCAATATAATTGTATGTATCTAGGTGGCGAATGGTATCTCGGATCAGCTAAAACAATCAGTCAATTTCAAACCAGCGCTACGGAAACATTTGCGACAAATCCAGCCACTAGTAATGCGTGGACTGTTAGCGAGTTGGATTCTCTGGTTGCAGCGTATGCTTTATATGTCCCTGCTTTATCAACAGGTGGCAGAGCGCGTCAGTTTTATATCACAGTTACATACGCAGTAACTCCGCCAGATGCACCGACAAACGTAACTGCATCAACAGACCAAATCGCAGACGTAATAGTATCATGGACAAAATCAGCGGGTGCAACAGGATATAGGGTTTACGATGGAGTAGTGAATATATCCGGATTGCTAGGTGATGTTGATCATTACCATGACAATAGAAGCAAGCCAAGCATAACACCTGGAACAACCGTGGCAAGCCAAGGGGAGAGTTCCAATTATGCTAATTTATCTTTAACAGGCAATAGTATTTCTAACGGTGTCTCCGTAACATATACAGTTAAGGCAGAAGTTAGCGGAGTCCAAAGTGTTGCTAGCAACAGCGCGACTGGGTACGGGCTTGCTGATTCAGTTACTTACCAATGGCAAGTTAGCGCTGGTGATTCTGATGGTAGTTATTCAGACATAAATGGGGCAACAGCCGCAATCTATAAATACACGATGGATAAGAATATTGGCCGTTATTTTAAATGTGTTCAAAATTCAACTGGCGCAAACCAGGACATATCAGCAGCCCGAAGAGGCTTTACTTTAGGGATACCAACCACAAGATGTTTTGCGGCAATATATTAAAGAAAGTAAGGGAGAATAAGTTATGTTGTGCCTAAATAATACTGATACCCTTGAAGGCGGAGCAAGCGTAGATGCTAAAGTTGACTACACAGTGCATGGCTTGGTTTCAGGTGTATTTACAAAAATAGCATCTGGCCAGTTAAGTTCAACCAATCCCTCGATTATTTACACAGCAGCGACAGCTGTTGCCATTGTTGGCATTACACTTGTAAATACTCATACATCAGCAGTCACGGTAGACTTATACATTGATCACACCAACGTAGGGACCCCGCGCCGGATAATTCCCAAAGCATTATCAATTCAGGCAGGATACCAGTTAGTTTATGACGGCCAGCGGATGATGATGATTGATACGGCAGGTGGAATTGTATCTGGTGCGAATGTATCAGACGAGGTCTATGGTGCTAGCTGGGATGCGGTAACTTCAGTGGCTCCATCGAAGAATGCTGTTTATGACCAGATGCAGTTACAAATGCTCAAGACGGGTTCTAATCTTGCTATAGGCTCTGACGCTGACGGAGATATGTATTATCGAGCAGCAAGTGTTTTGGCCCGACTTGCCAAAGGTTCTGCCGACTTAAAAATGTTTATGAATGCAGGGGCTACAGCGCCGGAATGGGCCAATGGCATGAAGGTTGTTGGCATAGCTTTTAATTTAACCACTGCAACCGGTACGTTTGATGTGACTGGTTTCGGATTTAAGCCGTCCGCGTTGGTCTGTCTATCTGCGGTTGACGGGTCAACTTCGTGGTCTGCTGCTGTAAATGGCGGCGGTGTCTCTAAATGTATGTATTTTTTATCAACGATAAATGTTGCGACTAATATAGCATTCTACAATAGCGGCGCTGGAACGCAAGTTTTTACCGTATCTGCCTCTATTGCTGATGGTGTGACCATCGCCAACACCAAAACCGCTTCACCTACTGGGACATTTACAATGCTGTTTTTAGGCATACGGTAAAAATAATTAAAATCAAAACAGGGAGAATGTAATGCAACTTAATTTACGGAAATTCGCGCAAGCTGTTACCCCTCCGGGATGTACGGAATTGGACTCAATTTATACATACCTTAACGCAAACTGGAACCCACTGCAAATGTCGTTCTTGTTGATTGATTGTTGGGCGACTAATCCGAACACCGGATTTCAAAACCGGGCATTAGCTAACATGGATGACAAACTAATTCCTTTGGTCAACCGATTAAGATCAGCTGGCGTCCTGATCTGCCACGCTTGTTATGATAGTTATCTGCACGGCAATTACATAACTCCTCAAAATGGTGACTGGGTTATTAACCTCGGTTCACAGCAAACAGCGGCGCAAATACATATGGCACTTTACAATCTTGGCCGACCTTTATTTATGATGGCTGGTTATGCAACGAATAACTGCGTACTTCAACGGCCGCTAGGCATGTGGAATTTTATTTACCATGCGCCCTCCCTCCAACAGCTCGTTTTAGTCCGGGACTGTACATTAGGATTTGAGTCTCCAGAAAGCCTAACCACAGAAGGAAACAAGAAAGCTATAATCCAGATGGTTGAGTGCTGGACACATGGCCACACAACCACATCGGAGGAAATAGTATGAATCGAGTGTGTTTAACAAAAGCCGGGGAATTAATATCAATGCAGAGTGGGGGCAAGGTTGATTGTCTGCCGCGTGAACACGAACAATTTAAAACCGATGAAGATTACAAAAAATATTTAGCTGGTTGCGATGCTCTCGAGGCCATGCGCCTCAATACAGTAAGACAGAACGCGCTTAACGCCGGATATGCCGAAGCAGATATTGAGGTAAAATGGGTCACAGACGAAGAATGGGCAGAGATACAGGAAGCGAACAGACCGATTCCGACTTATGCTGAGTTAAGAGTAAGAGAATATCCTCCAATAGCTAATTATGTTGATGGCATTGTCAAAGGAGACCAGGCCCAGATTGATAAATATATTGCCGATTGCCTGGCAGTAAAAGCAAAATATCCTAAGGAGTGAGTAGATTACATTTGGGACAAAATACTAATACGGAGATGCTGATATGCTTGATACACAAAGTGGATTTGATCGGAGATCGGCAAATGGAGAATGTCCTTTGCATGAAGGAATGGTTGAGTGGATTAAAGAAGAACGTGATTCCCGGAAAGATGATAAAAAAGAACTTAATGACAAATTAGATAAAATCATTGAACGACAACAAGATAATTATTATGAAATAATAAAGATTAAAGGTATCATTAGCAATGGTTTGCAGGCGACAACAAAAAAGACATCGGATAGTTTAAGTGAATTATGTCTTCATGTGTCGGCAATATGCGAGCAGAACAATAAACATTTTGCTAAATTGGATGAATTCAGCTGGTTTCGTGATTGGGTTAACGATCTTCGTGATCATATGTTTAAGTATGCCATTATGTTTGGAGTTGCAGGGGGAGCAATCTGGTCATTAATTTATTATGGAAGACAAATAGTAACAGCAATTATAAGAGGAATATGATGCAGGAAGAGCCAATTAAAAAAGAACTAATCGTAGGGTATGTTAATCTTAAAGAACATTTTGATGCTCTTTGGGATGAACGCAAGGAGCAACTTAATTTGCATTTTACTTTACTGAAGGAAGCTTTAGTAAAAAACGATACTGAAATTGAAAGAAGACTTATTGGGTTAAATGAACTTAGGGCTGAGTACACCAATGACAGAACACATGATAGGCAGATGTATGTTCGGCAAGAAACATTTGATGCCAGGGTAGAGGAAATTAAAAAGATTGAGAAGCGGCTTACTGTTCTGGAAACAAGAATCATTACATGGACGGCGGCTTTAGCACTTTTCTTTTTATTGGCACAACTTATTCTTAAATTATGGTGGAGGTAAGTATGAGTGAACTTGGTGTATTACAGAGAAAAATGCCTTTAATGCTAGCAAAATTAATAATCTTTGCTTACGAAAAAGGATACGAAGTTACGTTGGGCGAAGGCTACGATGATGATGGTATAGGTCATATGAAAGGTTCTGTTCATTATATCAAATTGGGACAAGATCTAAACTTATTCAAAGATGGCAACTATCTTGCTGCTGGAATTGAAACAGAAAAAGGGCATAACCTTCTGCATGATGAATGGGATAGATTGGGTGGAGCAGAAAGGATTGCAAAAGACTTAAACCACTACAGCCTAGAATGGCAAGGAAGGAGGTAAACAATGTTTGACTTTTACTACATGTGGTATCAGTATTGGATGGAAATTATCTTTGATATTGCAAGTGTCCAGAAAGATTTAAACATTCAAAAAGAAAGGGTAGATAAGTTGGAAAAGATTATTTATGAGAACTATATATAAGATTAACGGGAGATATTATGGCAGAAGAACGAAATATATTCCAAAAAATAGGGGATGCGGTAACTGATTATGCGCCTGGTATTGCCGGAATTTTGGCATTAGTCCCAGGAATCGGTACTGTCCCCGCTGCTGCGTTAGGTGCAGTTGCTGCACTCGGGAAAACATTAGGGTTAGGTACACAGGCCAAGCCAGAAGAAGTGTTGGCAACTATTCAGTCTATGCCAGATAGTGAATTAAAACTCAAGTTTGTGCAGGCTGAACAAACATTTCAAGTAGCATTAAGAGACAAAGACATCGAAGAATTAAGGATTGAACTTGCTGATATCCAAAATGCCAGATCAAGACAAATTGAACATGAAAAGGTTACAGGTAAATCAGATGTAAACTTATACATTTTATCGTGGGTAATAGTTATTGGTTTCTTAATGGTTATCGTGGTGATGCTTTTTGTTGATATTCCAGAAGATCAGACTAATGTGTTATTCGCTTTGCTTGGAACTTTAGGTGCCGGATTTATGCTTGTCTTGCAATACTTCTACGGAACAAATAAAAGTAGCGAAAAGAAAACAAATATGATTTACAACAGTACACCGAATATGTCAAAGAAGGATACATAAAAGAAAATTGCGGGAATAGTTCCGCCAGGAATGAACGATAGACCCCTTACTATCTTTCCCGCAATCAACCTAAGGGGACAATTAAACTCTTTTAAGGGGGAGAGCATGAAAACAAACAGAGATCAGATGGATTATATTGTACCAAATCATTTATTACTGGAGACAATTAAAGGTGTTTGCACAGCCAGATGTGTTATGTGCGATATCAAAACATGGGCCAAAAATCCACACATACAGTCAGCAGAATTATTCACAGACATTTTACAAAAGTTTATACCGTACCAAAAAGACATAGATTACCTTTCGTTATTTTGGAGAGGAGAACCACTGTTAGACAAAGAATTAGTTGCCAAAATTAAGATAGCCAAGTCTATGGGTTTCCGTTCGGTAGGTTTTTCAACTAATTGTACAGAACTTAGCATAGATAGGCCAAGAGAGTTAATGGAGGCTGGTCTGGACACTATAATCTGCTGCGTTGACGGTATCCACAAAGAAACCCACGAGGCAATAAGAATCGGTACTAATTTTGATGTAGTCGTGGATAATGTGTTGGGTTTTATATCTATTAGAAACATATGTAAATATCCAACTAAAGTAATTATCCGTTTTCTTCGGCAAAAGTCAAATATTCATGAAGAATATGATTTTACCCAAGCTTGGAATTCTGTTTTAAATCCATTATACGGAGACGCAGTTGAACCATTCCCAGTTGTAGAATGCAACGGTAATATCAAAGACTACAGTTCCATTGATGCTCTTGATGGCGTTGAAACTATGAACTATACCTGCAAGGAGTTATTCCAGCGTATGATTGTAACTTCAGAAGGCAATGTTAATTTATGCTGTGGAGATGGTTCAGAAACAATTAAGATGGGAAATGTGTTAAATCAAGATCCGATAGAAATTTACAATAATCCCATATTTACTAAATACAGGGAATATTTTGTTGCTGGCAGAAAGCAGGAATTGGATATATGCAAAAATTGCACAGCTCCTAGATCTCACAAATTAAAGGAGGTTGCTAATGTCTAAATCAATATCTTTTTATGCCGCCTTTAATGAACGCACTGGTTACGGAATACATGGGTCAAGATTTGCCGAAGCATTGGAAAAGGTAACTACAGTATTTCGGAATCAACCAGGTGGAGATATAAATTTAACCCTGATTGATTCAGTCAGCATCCAGAACATAAAAGAGCGCCTACCGTATCCATCAATTTGCTATAACGTTTGGGAATCAACAGAACAGCCGCAGTGGTTTATAGACCAGTTTAACAAATACTTCGATTACCTATGGGTACCATCTGAATGGCAGAGATCATGTTCTATTGCACAAGGAATCCCAGAAGAAAAGGTATTTGTGGTTCCTGAAGGAGTTGACCCGGAAGTTTACAAACCAGATATGAATACTGGCAATGAAAATGCAGAATTTACCTTTATTCATGTTGGCCAATGGCAACCGCGTAAATCTACGTTAGAAATAATTCAGTCATTTTTAAAGGCATTTCCTGCTAATAAAAGTGTAAGGTTGGAATTATCAGCCGACACTCTATTCCCCTCCGATAATTACAAATCTACCGAAGAAAGGTTAGCCGCAAATGGCATCATCGACTCACGAATCAGCGTTATCCATTTTGAAGAACGAGAGGCTTATCTCAGGCGGTTACAATCAGCCCATTGTTTTGTGTCCTGTTCTCGTTCTGAGGGATGGGGATTGCCTATCCAAGAATCTATGGCATGTGGAATACCAACTATCGTGGCAGACTGGGGCGGATCAACAGAATATGCTGGCAATGCTATCAATGTCAGGATCAAGGAATTAAGAAAGCCAACTGGAATATACGGAAACTGGGATGTCCCTGGTTTCTGGGCAGAACCGGATTATGATGATTTAGTTATTAAAATGCAGAATGTTTACATAGACTACAGTCAATATAAAAGTGAAGCGTTGCGAGAATCTGAAATAATCCGGAATAAATTCAGTTGGGAATCGGCTGCTAAAAAGGCATTAGAAATAATTGAGCAGATACCTAACCAGAATATTAGTCAAGGTATCAGCCAAAATATTAGTCAAAGCATCAACCAAAGTACCAACCAAGATCCGGAAGAATCAATCCGTTCATTTGCCCGATCTAAAGGTTACGAAATAGATAACCTGCGTAAACGCAAAGCCATTTTTGTCATTGACAGTTTTGCCAATTCTCAAGACAGATTAGACACCCTTGTAGAAACCATCAGTCAGGTAAAAAAGTATGGCTACCCTGTGTTATTGACTTCCCATCTTCCCTTACCAGCTCCGGTTATTGAGTTATCAGACTTTTATATCTATGACAAACGCGACATCCTTTCTCCAGAATCCGACATGCCTACCTACTGGAGACAGAAACCTGATGGCACAACTGAAACTGTTAAATCCAAAGTTCCTTATCATGCAGTTGCTACTACCCATAATCTTCGTAACGCTCTTGATTTCTGCCTGGGCAAGTTTGATTGGATTTACCAGATGAGCAGTGACACCGAAATTGATCTTAATGAGTGGTTTGGTAAAGTATACGCCTCAAACAAACCCATGGTTGCTGTCAGATGGGAAGATAGTTCCGACACTTTTGGCGGCCAGATTTTAGCATCCAAAACCGAATATTTAGATAAAATTATTCTTCGTATGGATACGTGGGAGGAATATGCCAAGGAATTTGGAGATGATAGGTTTTGTGGTGAACGCCACATGCTTAAGCTGGTCAAGGATAGGATTGGCCTAGAAAACGTAGAATTTATCAAAATGGAGCTTGGCAACCGTTTCGATCAAGTTGATCGTGAAGCATGGCCGGACGATATGATGAGTTTTCATTTTGTTAATGGACCGTATCTGCACATTTCTGGCATATCCAACCGTGAATACGATGTAACATATGGCAACCCCGTTGATGGAGATAATTACTATGTATTAAAGCAAAAAGTAGGCATGTGGAGTCAGCCTAAGAACAAATTTTATCAGGATTGGACAATTAGAGCATTTCTTGATGGTGAATTAAAGTTCCAGCATAAAATGAATCTGGCAAACCAACGAGTTATGATTTGCATGGGAAGTAAAGCTTTGGGTGATACATTAGCATGGATTCCTTATATTGAGGAATTTCGCAAAAAGCATAATTGCCATGTGACCTGTTCTACCTGGTGGAACAAAATATTAGATTATCCGGAAATAGAGTTTATCGAGCCAGGTTCTAAAGTAGACAATATCTATGCCAGTTATGAAGTAGGCTGCTTCGATGATCAACTTGATAAAAATCCATTAAATTGGCGAACCGTTCCATTGCAAAAAGTTGCCTCAGACATACTGGGAATTGAATTTGTACCAATTAAAGCAAAAATAAAAACAGATGCTAGAAGTGACTACAACGTGCCCAAACATGTCTGCTTCTCTGAGTTTTCCACCATGCAGAATAAAATGTGGAATTTCTCCGGTGGCTGGCAAAAGGTAATTGATTACTTAAACGGACTTGGTTATCAATGCTGGTCAATTAGTTCTGAAAAGTCCAACTTAACCGGCATAGTTTCTCACAATAGCCAGTCTATTGAATCTACCATTGCTGATATTGCCAGCGCTGACTTCTACATCGGATTGAACCATGGCCCCTCCTGGATAGCGTATTCCTTAGGCACTCCCTACATTATGATAGATGGGATTGCTGAGGAGTTTAATAATCCTCCCAATCCATATCGGATTAAGGTTGATGTTGGCTGCAAACCCTGTTTTAATGCTACGGAAATTCCTATTGACCGCAGTTGGAATTGGTGTATAAATAAAGACAAATATGCTTGCACTAAAGCAATTACACCGGAAATGGTATTTGCCAAAATTGATGAGATTAGGAGTAAAGAATTTTAAGGAGATTTAATATATGCCATTAAAATCAGGTTCAAGTAATAAGACTGTATCAGAAAACATAAGAACAGAAATGCACTCAGGGAAACCGCAAGAACAAGCAATTGCGATAGCAATGTCAAAAGCCGGTAGAAGCAAGAGTAAAGGACATTACGGTATTTCTAAAAAGAAGGGTTGACGATGTCAAATTCAACTTTAACATTATTAACTAGTTTGGGGTATTTTACGGGTATTGATAATGTTACAGACCCATTAAGATTCTTGCCTATCCCCGTAAAATTAAACAATGATTACAAATCCGCATATTCTTTAGTTGAAGCTGTTAATGTTGATATCGACAACACCTACGCTCTTTCCAGCAGGGACGGTAGCACCCTCAAATTATCCGGATCTGATGTCCATAGTGGTTGGGCGAGAGATCTGTCAGCATTCTTTGTGGAAGGGACATCATTATACCTTCTAAATCAAGATTATTCTATTACTGAATTACTTACAGGATTAACTTTAGGCGCACGTATGTCGTATTGCCAGGTAAATGATCGGGTTTATATGACAAACGGTTCTTATATCGGGTACTACAGCAATCTGAGTATGAATTCGCTGGCAGTTCCAGCCGCCGCTTATAAAGTTCCACTTCCTGCCGGTAGGTTTATTGCCTATCTCAAGGGTTCTCTTTTTGTTGCCAAGGGTAAAGTCCTTTATATCTCCGATGCACTTTGCGATCATTATGATGTCCGGACTGGTTTTAGGGTATTCGAAAATGATATAACAATGCTTAGACCGGTTGACGAGGGTATTTATATATCCGATGGTCGGACATGGTTCTTGCCTGATGGTTCAGCTGAAAACCCTACTGCTTTTGCAAAGCAACCAGCTTTAGACAATGATGCTATCCCTTATACAGACATTAATATTAACGGAAAGGATTTGGCAGAAGGGGTAGACGGTAATTTTGCAATGTGGTGTTCGCAGGACGGCATCTGCATTGGTGATAATAAAGGGATGGTTACAATCAAAAACAATGATACTTACCATTTAACACACAGAGCTATCGGGGCGGCGGCAGTAAGAAATAGTAACGGAATAACACATTATTTAACAGTTTTAGAATAACAACAGGAGGATTAATATCATGGCGATCAGGTTGAGCACTGGAATGCGGAATGGACTTTGCGGGACGTGGGGAGTAAAAGAAATTTTAAATGGTGGCTTCATCGGGATTTATACAGGTGGCCAACCGGCCAGTGCCGATTTAGCCGAAACTGGTAGTTTACTAGTAACAGTTTCTACCACTTCAGGAACAGCGGCAACAGACGGAATTACATTTGGCACAGCTGCTTCAGGAGAATTGCCCAAAAGTGCTAGTGTGTGGAGTGGCTTGGTTAGCGTTGCCGGAATAGCCGGATGGTTCAGAGTATACGATGTAAATCATACTACCGGATCAAATGGGACTGCGGTTCGTTTTGATGGCAATTGCGGCGTAAGCGGTTCGGATATGGTATTGTCCAATACCAGCCAGACAGTCGGTGCAACTCTTACCATTGACGCTGCAACATTTACCGAACCGGCATCGTAAAGGAGGCTTACCGTGGCAATCAGACTAAACAATGCTATGCGATCAGCAATCGTCAA
>Ga0172381_10005447_pt1 | contig 12912 bp, 8 predicted proteins | sample Leawel6488metaG_FD_119754 | JGI IMG/M metagenome (GOLD analysis project Ga0172381, IMG submission 119754) | Leachate microbial communities from a municipal landfill in Southern Ontario, Canada - Leachate well 64-88 metaG | ecosystem: Engineered > Solid waste > Landfill > Unclassified | place...
AAGATTATATTTGCCGAATAGAGCTCCTCTAACATAATTAGCGGGGCTTTTTTCTATTTTAAACTTAAATTTACCGCTAGTAGTTTTATCTTTACCAGCTCCCACCGCTGAGAGACCTTCATAGGCTCTCTGTAACTGAGCTCCAGCTGGCACGATATTAGTGAACAAAGATTTACTTACCATTTTGGCTCGTTGTCCCCAGTCTAATTTATTGCCATATTTATCTGTTCCTAGAACTCCGCCTCGCCATAAATCAAAACCGAATTGGATTGCTGGTGGCATACCCCATCTTAACGGGAAGCCAGCGTCACTCCATTTCATACCGAAGGCACTGCCGATGTAAGTGAATAGAAGAAATGTGCTTAATAGGTATCGGATAAGTTTTCTCCATTCTTTATCGCCGAGCATGTGACCGATAAATTCAGTTTGTTTTAGTCCGAAGGTCTGAAATTGAGCCGCCATTTTAGCTATATCGCTGTTTAAAGCCACTGGAGTATCTAATGGACCAAATAAGAACTGAGTTTTAGCTGAGACAAATTTACCATACTGGATAGCATCCTGAAGTGTTGGAGTATAATCAGCAGGTCTTTCTTTACCTAAAGCTTCTCTAAAATCTTTATTATTAACTTTATTATTAAGAAATTTTGCTTTAGCTCCGTAATACGCCGCACCACGATTCATTAGTTCTGAAGCGTTCATGTTTAAAAATAGAACCTTATCAAATCTTTCCATAAATTTTTTAGTAGCACTATAATTTCTATCTTCAATAAATGGGGCAATTAATACTCCGTTTTCTTCTAATTCTTTAGCTCTAAATCTTACTAAGTCGATATAACCTTTAGTGGTATACCAGGTACCGAGTTCGGCAAAAGTATTAACCCCTTGGGTTAAGTTTTTAGCAAAAGATATAATTGACCCACCGATTTTAGCTCGGGAAATCATCATTCTTATAAATCTGGTGATAGAAGCGGTAGGTCTAGCCCCGAATAGGTAGCCAAATCTTTCCTTTATATGATTGTCGATGGAGGTATCTAACGCCGTTGGTCTCAAATTCACCGCACCTAGATAACTATTGAGATAATTTAACTGACTGGTGTCGGTTAATTTGGCACTAGCTTCTTTTAGTTCTTCCAATGCCGGGTCCATATTAACCTTACGAGTGGCTCGTTTAACATAAGCATCTAACGCCGCCCAGGTATTTTTGATATAACCTTCGGCACCTTGCCTTTGTAATAAGAATGGATTATAAACACTACCCGGTATTTTCTTATTGATGATGAAAGCTATTTCTTCAGGGATTTCTCCACCCTTACCAAACGGGAAAATGTGAGTGATGTAATCTGATATGCGAGCATCCGGCTGCATTCCTAATCTATCAGCCCATTGACTTAACCAAGTTTTTATTTCTCCGGCTACTCTAGTTTCTTCTTGGTTCAAAGAAATTGATTCACCATCGAGAAAACGGAAAATCTTTTCGTTAGATTCCTTCGAGACTTGTTTGGACCAGGCGGTAATCTTATCTATATTTTTAGGAAGTTCCGCAACATAACCTTCATAACCCTTTAATAATTTTTGGTAAGATGGTCTGATTCCCATTCGTTCAAAAACTTTCCACGGTGTGCGGATATAATCTATCCATCTGACTCTCTCGTTTATTGGCGTTCGTTTTTCACCATTTAAGACTGTTTCTAGGGGTTGGATGGTTGAACCAATATCTGGGGGTAAACTTTGTTTACCGGCTTGTTCTATTTTTTTAGCCATTCCAGCTGGTGATTCTTCTGTGGGCGGCATAAGTGTTTCAACCGGAACTTCCTTGGTAGCTGTTTTTTTGAATAAAGAAGGCTGTTTAACTGGTTGCATCCCTTGAGTTGTCGGAGCTAAGAACATTTTCTGTAGTGCCTGTTTAAAGCTTGGCGATTCTTCATTATAGAATTTAGTAAGTGGTGTTGACTTGTCACCAGCTAGAACTTTATCGAATATAGAGCTCATCCTTTTTACGGCTGGGACTTCTTGCCTAAGAACTAGATTTCTCAAACGACTATAAAGTTCTTTAGCAACCCTATTTAGCAAAGGTTCCATTTGCTGTGCCGGAACTTTATTTTCAAAAACATAATCAGAAAAACTTTGAGCAAAAAATTCTTTTACAGTTTTAGAATAATACTTAGCTCCAGAGTCTGGACTGCTACCTTTAAAAATTTTAATTCTTTCGTTACGACTAAGTTCATTAAATACATTTTTAACTATATCTCTTTCTTCTAACGTTAAAATTAAATCCCATCCAGCATGACCAAATTCGTGAACAAAGACTCTACTAGCTTGTACGTGGGAATTTTTTTCAGCTAGACCTTTTTGCATCTTAAATTCTTTAGTTATAGCATTATACTGCCCAAGAGTTTGTCTATATCTACTATTTGCACCAAACCTTCCATTATCAGAAAATTTTATTGTCTCGAGAACTTTATCATCAACTCCTTCAAATAATGTCCTAATAATCGTAGCCTCTTCCGGAAATATTGTGCCATTTTTGACCATTGTATCTACATACTCGCTTAATTTTCGATAACCAGGGCGGGTAGCACGATACTGGGCATCAAGTTCGCCGATGGTTTTGGTGGTGTCTATCGTTTGCTTATTAGGTCTTATTAAAACAATATTATTTGGCTTAGTCGTATCTATTGGTTCGCCGTTTTCCTGAACAGCTCCTAATTTGTCGAAAAATTTAGATGATTCAGGAGATTCTGCAAAAGCTTCCAACCTAGTCGCATTCGGATATTTATTAAATAATGCTTCTATAGCTGACGTTCCTAATCCTTGACCAGTTTTTTTACCAACATTTATATCTTCTAAGAAAATAGATTTACCATCATTAGTGACTGACCATTCAATATAACCTTCTCCGTTAGTGCCGAATCTCGCTTCAAATCTTTCGGTTCCATCACCACTGTCAATCATTTCAATATTTTCAATATTTATTCTATTTTGTCCAGACACATCTTGAACACTTAATCCAGGCTGTATATTCTTAGTAGCATCTACAACCCCTAAATTCTTACCGGAAGATTCCGCCAAAGCTTGAGCAGTCTTAGGTGCGTATTTATTTATTGCTTGAGTTCCAGCTCCGATGCCACCGCCAGTAAGACCGCCAACAACTGGAGTTAAAAGAACTTGTCCGCTAGTAAAGTAATCTTTGCCAGCCTGAATAGCCGCTTGCCTTTCAGCATCGGTCTTAGCTTCACGATAATCGTTAGCCATCTTAAGAAAATCCTGAGCAGATTCAGTACCACCTTCCACTGGGAAGGCTCGTGCAAAAGCTGAGATGATAGAACGACTTGGTTTTCTTAATAAAGATTCTATAGTATTTCCTAAAAATTTATCGAGTATCACATCAATTCCAATATTAGTAACGCTAGTAACAGCACCTTTATTTTCTATCTGTTCACTAGCTGAAAGGGCAGTCCAGTAAGCTGTCGCTAAAGGCTTACCAGCGTATGGAACAAAATTTAAAGCAATACCTAGAACAGTTTGTGGTGCAGTATCGAACAATTGGTTTTTTAATTTATTTAGTAGTGATGGGTCACCAGCTTGTGCCGCCTTTTTAGCTTTATAAACTTCGGTAAAAGTTTTAGGTCCGACAGACTGGACCATAGATGCAATCCCAGTCCAAGAAGCTCTTCTAGTCAATCCAACCATTGCTGATGATACGGCAGGGTGATTTAATACTTCTTTTATTTTTTTAGATGTTGTAGTTTCATAATTCGGGTCAACAATAGATGCGGTTATTGGAGATTTCTTTAAAGCTTCCTGTTTTATTTGACTAGATTTTAACTGTTCTCTAGCAAGCTCAGCTTCCATTGGAGTTATTCGTTTATCAGCTGGTTCGTTCAAACCAAAATAATCCTCTGCCGCTTTGGGTAGAAGAGTTTTAGCCACTTTAGTCCATAAACTATCTTCGGCAGGAGCTTTTGTTTTAGCTTGAGAAATAGTCGCAGCCGGTAAACTAGAAGTTTCCTTGACTGCGGTTCTTCTCGGACCAGTAGCTAATGGTGCCGGAGTTGTCGCAACCGGAGTAGTATATGAAGAGAGTGGTAACGGAGTAGTCTTAACAGGTTGAACACTAGCCGTTGTAGAAGTACTTATCGGCTCAAACGGATTACCTTTTTGAGAACTAGCTATCTTAGAAACAATCGGCTCAAATGGATTTTTTTTTAACATATTATTTTATTTTCCCCATATAGCACCCCAAACATTTGATAACCATCCTTCTTTCTTCTCGGGCTCAGCAGGGATTTGGTCTATGTAATAAGTTTTAACAGCTGGGAGTAGTGACGTTTCATTGATAGCATCAACTACTTCGTCAGCACCAACGTCTCCGTCCTCAATTGCTTTAAACCATGAAGCATAGGCTTTATTTATTTCTACTTCTTCTCCATTGAAATCAGTTGCCTTCTTAGGACTAACAAAAAAATTTATTAAGTCCTCATCCATATCTTCGATAACGCTAAGACTTAAACCAGCGTTTCTAGCTGCTGTCTGTAATTTATCTTTGGTAAATATATCTTTTGCCTCGCCTCTGCCCTCTTTAGTCGTACCAGTAGTCGCTCTCCATTGTCTGATAGCCTCGTTGGTAGCGAAGACTCGTTCCTCCATCGAAGCTTTCGAGGCAGCTGCCTTAGCGTCCTCTTCTTGTTTTGTTTTTAATCTAGCGAAGACATCATTTAAAGCCGGGTCGTAAACGCCGGCATAAGCTTTTTCAATTGCCGCTAACTCTGTTGGGCTGTAAGCAATGCCCGATTTATTACCAACTTTATACGGGTCGGTTGTACCGGTAGCAATATCATTTCTGGAATTATTTAAGTTAGTCGCTCTAGTTTGTAATTCAGCGGCTGTCTGATTAGGATTAGTCATAGCATCACCGGCGTAATTAGGTATTTCACCAGTGCCTTTAGGAACTTTATTCCCGAGATAAACTCCCCATTCTTCCGGAGTCATAATCTTGCCAGTCTTAGGGTCTCGGTATTTATCATAAAAAGAGCTCGATGCAGCAGATTGAGCTGATGCTGGAGGAGATACCTCGACACCATTTCTAGAAGCTACCTTTAACTCGTCTAGATTCAGTATTTTTTGATTAGTATCAGCGTAATAATAACTGCCACCACTTTTATAAAAATTCTTTTTAGCAGTTTGCTGTACCGGCTTAGCCCCAGTAAAAATAGGAGAGGGAGTTATTTTAGCTCCACCAGCTGGATTGAAAGTACCACCGCCATTAGGTAGTGTCTCTGTCTGCGGGGTTATCATAGACGGAGTTGAATTAGCAGTCCCCATACCGCTATAAATGTTTATTAAACTATTCGGGTTAACATTCTTTAGTGTCGCCCCACTTGTAAGGTCGTAAGGAGTTGTAAATGGATTTGGCATATATTTTTAATATTGATTAGTATAACCAGTAGCTAAAAGTTTATTTCCCTTGTTCCATAAATACCCGGCAGACCTCTTGGCACTATCGGCACTTCTTTCAGTATTTTTAGTTCCTTGATAATTATAAGTGCTTGGATTGTAAACGCTGGATAAAGGATTTTGACTAACTCCACCTTGAGCTGTACTAGGATTATAAGTATTACTACCTAAATTATAATATTGATTAAGCCCAGTCGCCGCAGTGTTGCCGTACTTGTATTGAAAATCTCTAGCCGTGTTGCCTATATCAGTCGCAAAATTTCTCTGATTGGTAGCCTGGTCTTGAGTATAAGCTCGAGCTAAATTCTTTTCTTTCTGTACTCGGCTGCCGGAAAATAGAACACCCGACTCAGCAGCGGTTGTATCTGAAGCAGCTTTATCAGCCTCAAAATTTTGTCCAGACTGTATTAAATAATCCTGGTAATCAGCTTGTTTTTTAGCTAAAGCGGCTTCAGCATCTGCCGTATCTTTAGATTGCATCGCTTCGTAATACAACCGGTTATCTTCCATCCCTTGAGCTAAAGCAGCCTGTTGGTCTTCCACACTAAAAGGTTTACCCTGCCAATCTACGATACCGCTCAAGTCTCCTCTTAAAATAGCATCAGTAATCTCTGAGGCAGTACTTCCATTTTTCTGAGCCGTAGCAGCAATTATAGGATTAGCGGCTTCTGCTGCTTCATATTTTATCTTATCCGCCTGTTCTTGAGGGGTAAGCCCACTAGAATTTTGTGCAGTTACCGGTTGTCCTAATTTAGCATTAGTAAATGGACTCGAACCTTGTCCTAAAATAACATTAGCAGCATCTTTAACGGTAGAATTTTTAAATTTGTTAAACTCAATGTCAGTTGCATAACGCCCATACTTCTCTTTGTACAGAGCATCAACATAAGCTCTGTTCACAATGGCAGAAGGATTGGCTGATGCAATATTTTGGTTTTTTAGTGCCATATTTTTAAAATTATTTTTTAGGTGGATTATCGCAATAACTCATTAAACTTGAGAGAATTGCCCTAAATTCAAGAACTCCGGCTATCTCCAATTTAACGATTTTAATATCATTACCGTTTGTTTCAATAATAATCTGACGCATTTTAGGTTCTTCTTTTATTTTTTCTTCTGACATATTTTTAAAATTATTTATTTATATTACAGCCATCAGGAGAATAAACTCCATTATGCCAATTTATAGGGTTATTGGCTTTAGCCATTGTTTGACCACACATATTAACAGGCTCTTTAAAAATGAAACAAGCGGTTGCTAAGAATATCGCTATAATTAAAATTAAAAAATATTTTTTCATAAATTTTATAATTAACTTCTTAAATAATATTTACTAGCATCGTAAGCACCAGTTGTTTGATAATATGCTCGTCCGTTTATTGTGATACTAGCTTCATTATCAAAAACCAAATTCCCAGTGATATTGACTGAACCATTCACCTTAAAGTCTGTACTAACTTGCCATTTTGAACTTGAATAATATAATCTATAACTTCCATTGGCATCGTAATAATTATTACTACAGACATTTCCTCCATAGATTGTATTCCAAGTATAGCTAGGGTCACCAAGCATGGCAATCCCATTAGTTAACGGGAGAAAGTCACTGTCAGAATATATATGCCCAGTCCCCGCTGATAAAAACATATTTCTGTTACCGGAAGTTGTTATTTTATAATAACCTGCGTCAGTCCCTATATATCCATAAAGAGTATTCGACCCATCACGCAATTCGAAAGCTAAATCGTAAACAACTATACCTCCCAAGGCTGACGACATTTTAACTCCAACATAATTAGAAGAACTTGTCTGAATTTTAATACCAGTCAAGATACCAGTCTGAATGTTAGTTGCAGTTATAATCCCAGTACTAATATATCCTCCGGTTATTAAAGTTGTACCATTCGCTTTAGCATTACTTATATCCGCACCGGCAGTCAATTGTGCCTGAGTGTTGTCGTAAGTAGAGGCTGCTCCCCAATCAGCGGCGTTATAAGCTCCAGTTAATCTTTGGGTAGTGCAAACCTTTATATTAGTACCATCGGTCCACAAATCGTTGAGATAATAAGGAGTGGTGGGTGTGGAGTAAAAATTCTGTCTAGCCGTTCCCTGACCGATATTTGTTCCAACAACTAATTGTCCAGTCGTTATTTTAGAAGCATTTATAGTATTAGCCAAAATATTATCACCAACTATTTGAGTTGCTTCTGACAAATTATAAGTTGCTGTAGTCGTATCCGGATTAGCAACCGCTACCAGAACCTTCCCTACTCCGACAGAAGTAGCCGGTATCGTAGTAGTTAAATATGTAGTGGTTGAATCGAGTAATGATAGATAGATATAAGTCTTCACAGTCATATTACCAGTATTGCCGGCAGAAATATTATAAGTTGTTCCATCAGCTGATTTAAAAACTCCGGTTCCCCAAGATACAGTATCGGAATCAGTGGAAGTAAAAATGCAAGTCTGACCCCAACCCCAGTTAGAAACATCGAGAACTGTTTGCGGGAATGTTCCTGGAGTCAACTGAGCACCGTTGATAGTAACATTTCCCATATTGATATCCTGGGCGGCCCCACCTGAGGGGATTGGAGTTGGTTCCGATTCAGAAGAATCGGCAGAAACAAAAGCAGAGTCCTTAGTCTCTAAGTTCTGGGTATTATCACGATATAGGAATCTGTTTAAAAAAAGTTCTGCTAACTTCATATATTAATTTTCTTCAAAACCTTTGACCTGAATTGAAAGCAATTCAGTCCCATGATAAATAATCGGAGTCCCTCGAGTATTACCTCGAAGTCTCATCCGGATATTATTAAAATCATCAGTAGAAGCGTTCGGGAAAAGTGCGTCATATTTGTCTCTAACAGTATCAATATCATTCCATTTATTCTCCGGAGTTTTTTCAGTTTGATATTGCAGTTCCATCCCGGCTCCGTTTTCTGACATAACCATCATACCGCTGATACTCTTAGAGAAAGAATACATCTCAGTGATAGAACGCCATCTATCAATTATTTCGTAATAGATAGCCGTTCCAAAATCATTGTATCCTGAATCTAATTTACCAACTAAGCCGGTGGAAGTTCCAGCGACTTGTTCAATAGTGGTGCCATCATCGTAGCGGACTAAAGCGGTGATGGCGGTCGAACCAAAATCATAGATAGTCCAGACCTGGGTAGAAATAGAATATCTCATTTGGCAATTTGCATAGGTTACCCCATCGACGGTAACCGGACCGATTGACCATTTAATAGCATCGTAACCATCGTAAATTCCAACTATATCATCGTAAGAAGTCCTTGGAATAGCTTTAATAAAATCAATTACCCGACGAGAAATTTCCGTAGGTTGACTATCATAAGTAAATTTGTAGAACCCGGAAGAGTGGTGAAAATAAACCCCGTCTTTGCCTTGGACTATAGACTCTTGAGAATAAGTCCCAACGTTATAAGCCGGGTACGGGTCAACATTAGTTGGGCTATAAACACGGTAAATATGATTTTGTTTGAATAGAAGTAAGGCTTTAGGCACTCTGAACAATCCGGTAATCGATTCGCCGTCCTGAGGCGAGAACTGAGCGATAAAGTTAGTAGTTAAAGTAAAAGTTAGAGGCGAAACATAAGTTGTGCCATCAACCGATTGAACAATATCCGTATAATATAAAATGTCTTTTGAAGCATCGGCAATCCAAACTCTGCCACCATAGCCGGCTTCAATAAAATCGCCTTTAGGCAAAGTAGCCGGTACATCAGTCGTATCGAAATTACCGCCATTAGAAGTCTTTGGGTCGTCTCCGGCATTACCATTGACCATCCAAGTTCTATTTAAAAATTGACTGAATCTAGCTTTACCGGAACCAGTCAAACTTCCTCTGACTGAAGTCCATGTCGTACCATTCCAAACAAAGATAGCTGAGCCAACGTGAGCAAAGAGTCTTTTATTTCCGCCCAGAATATTTAAAGTCCCGAAAGCTGTAACACTACCGCCAAGCGTAGTGGCAAAAGTAGCAACTCCGAGACGAGTTGTTATTGCTCCGATTCTATCGAAATTCATATTAACCGCCAACTGAACTGAATTTTCAGGACAAACAGTATCATTCAACTGAGCTGAACGGATAACCCCCTCGGTCGGATAAGGTATTTTAATATTTTTTAATGTTGACATATATAATTTTTTTATACCCCCACTCATCCGCAAAAATAAGTGGGAAGTAAAAAAACTATGTAGTGATGCTTGTGACTAAGCCATCAACGATAGTAATTGTTTGGACAGGACCGGTGGGGCCGGCATTAAAGCCATTGCCCGGACCGGTTGCTCCAGTATAGCCAGTGTATCCGGTAAAACCAGTGTAGCCTGTAAAGCCAGTGTAGCCTGTGTATCCAGTATAACCAGTTGGACCTATTGGACCAGTGTAACCAGTATAGCCAGTTGCTCCAGTAGCTCCAGCAGGGCCAGTGTAGCCTGTTGCTCCAGTAGCAGAAGCTGCTCCATCAGGGCCAGTGTAACCGGTATAACCGGTAGGACCGGTGAAACCTGTTGCTCCAGTAGCAGAAGCTGCTCCAGCGGGACCAGTGTAGCCAGTATATCCGGTAGGACCAATTGGACCAGTGTAGCCAGTGTAACCAGTGATTGAAGCACCAGTGTAGCCAGTATATCCGGTAGGACCGGTCGCTCCAGCCGCTCCGGAACCGATAGTCGCCCAAGACGGAACAGCTACCGTTCCTACATTCTGATAAACAGCTGAACCATCTAAATCTTGTAGCAAACATTCTTTAGAAAAAATGTTAGCGTAAGTGGCACCAGCGTATGGTGTTCCGCCGGTAATTGTACCGAAAGTGACCAACTGATATGCACTTGTGTTGCTTGGCTGTTCCTGTTGTTGAATATCAACTAACGGAATCAGCGGATTTGAATAAGCCATAATTTTTTAAGATGTTATAATTGTGCTGTCTTGGCCCGTATAAAGATTATTGAAGAGGGCTTGCACCAACCCTTCAAACTTTTTTAAATCCGGGTCGTCACTGCCCAAGAGAATATCCTTTCGATATTTAATAGCATACCGTAAATACCATTTATATATTTCCCGATAGTGTTCAGGTAATTCTTGGGTAAGACTCGTGACTTCATCATACTTCTTGTAGTAATCAATGTAGAGATTTGTACCCTGCATTGAATCTGATAATACTCTATCGAAAAACAGTTTGTCATCAAAGACAGTGTAATAGATAGGCTGTGAAACTGTGGGTCTCGACCAAACCCTAGTCCCCGAAGGGATATTTCGAGTGAGTCCAGTGACTCCAAGAAGTTGATTATTTGCAAAATCTACCGAAGTGTAAGCTATCTGTTCAATCGTTTGTGTATAAGCCGTAGTAGCTACATAAGCCACTCCGCCAGCTGTATCTGGGAAATCTCCAACACTATTTAATGGAATTGATACCGCACCGGCTAAAACGGCAGAAGTGGTGATACCGCCGGCAACTGAAAAGGAAATCTGATTCCACGAGCGTTTATCAATATATTTCAGATTGAACGGGGTCATAATATTGCCAATCATAAACCTGGCAGCTAAGACAGACTGGTCAGTTTCAATAAAATCAATATCGGTAGGTAAATCTACATAATTATTGCCAGCTAACATTTTAATAGGATATTCAAAAACCTGTTGCCATGCATGTCTAATCCCATAAAGTTTAGCTGTAGTGAATTTACGAGCATCACCAATCGCTGAAATGCAGAAAGGTATAGTAATCTTTGGGTCATTTTCGCTTACACCCATAGCTCTAAGGACTGGATAAATCAAAGCGGCGACCGAATCATCGGAGTAAGAATCAACGCTAATGGCATCTGAATAGCCTGAAAGTAGCCCAGTGAGTGAATTTTTCCACTGAATCTTATAATAATCAGTAGTTAATCCAGCCGTATCGTAAACAATAGTGCTTTGTTGAGTGGTAAAGATAGTCTGAGTGGCAAAAACTGAATAAACTCCATCAATTGTAGTGCTTTTTGACACTACTATCTGGTCCCATTTAAGCTCGCTGATAATATCGCCACGGTTGTGAGCCATCAAAGTCGCTAAAGTTACGAAAGATAGCGTAGTATGAGAAGACGAAGTTACTATCTCTGAGTTCTCCGCACCAATAGAAGATAACAATAATAAGATAGAACCTGCTGTAAAATCAGTGGAATTATCCGCCGGCACAGCTAAAACACCGGCAGCAATATTACTGCTCATGTAAGTAGACGCTTTAATATCCACCTGATTTGGGATATTGATTGTGTTTCCTATGTCATGAGTAATCTTTATTTGAGGAAAACTTTCCATATATTTTTAAGTTAATTGTCAAGCCTATCTTAATTATATAATTTTTCGAGATATAAATCAATTTAATTCTAGTTCAGCTAGCTTTTTGGCTAATAAAGCCCGGTCAGACTCGACGTGAGACCAACCTAGTCGGTAAGTTTTATCCATCTCGGCACCTTTAGAAAAGTGGAAATGATTAACGATAGCTTTATCAGCTCGTTTAAATATGCCGAGTTTCTTCATTTTAGCCATTAAGAGATTATCTACGCCGCAATGATAAAACTCAGTATCGAACACCTCGCCAATCTTCTCGATAATATCTTTTCTAATCATAAAGTGTTCATTAGCATTGCCACCGTCCGCAGATAACTCGCCGGTATTGAAAGCAACATATCCATCTTGACCAACGGCTAAAGCTTCAGTGATTGAGTCCGGAGTAAACTCAGTATCGTTGGAAGCAAAGACTATCCAGTCACCAGTTGATTCTTCCACGCCTTGCTTTACTAACTTAGGCACGCCAGTTCTATTCTCAAAACTATCTTGTTTAATGATAATCTCTATTTTATCTTGAGGATAATTTAATTTCTTGATTGAATCTAAACATCTAGCCAGTCCATCTTCCCTCCCTAGCGTCGGAATAACAAAAGTAATCTTGGGTTCTGATTTTTCCACTAAATAATTATCCGCCCAGAGAGCATCCCAGCTTTCGCCGTCCTCGTTATGGAAGTTTTTAAGCAAAGTTGTCGTAAGACCTAAATCCTTAAAATCCTGCTCTTTCCAGAAAGAAATGTGGTCTTGGCTCAAAACGCCAAATTTATTAGCCCTTGGTTGGTCCTCTAACGGTCCAAACACTAGCAACTTGACTCCTGCATCCTGTATTTCGTTTACGATTCTAATTGATTCTTCTTTTTCAATATGTTCTAGAACATCGAATATCATCACCAAGTCGTAGTCCTTCCAGTTGTAATCAGCCTTACCATCCTTCAATTCAAACTCAACCTCATTCGCCATCCAGTCTAACTGCTTGGCATTATCGATATAAGGTTGGTGGACATCTACCATTTTTAAATAACCGAATTTTATATTGACCAACTGCTTGGCAATCGCCGAGCCCATATCACCAATGCCGATATTCAAAACTCTCATCTTAGTTATA
>Ga0172381_10005448_pt1 | contig 12912 bp, 17 predicted proteins | sample Leawel6488metaG_FD_119754 | JGI IMG/M metagenome (GOLD analysis project Ga0172381, IMG submission 119754) | Leachate microbial communities from a municipal landfill in Southern Ontario, Canada - Leachate well 64-88 metaG | ecosystem: Engineered > Solid waste > Landfill > Unclassified | place...
CCAGGGTATTCTCCTATTATTGCGGATGTAGGCCCATAAGCCAAACCACCACCAGCGAGTTTAGGCATAGATAATAAAGCACCCATTACTGCAGCAATGGCCGCAATTGCAAGTATAGGCCCAACTATCGGAACTGATGCAACTGAAGAGGCCGCCCCTGCTCCGGCTGCCACGCCTGATGCGGCTGCCTTTGTTTGCTCTGCTGCTGTGATAGCTGCTAATGCCTCAATAACTCCCGGTACAGTTTGTAATATGCCACCCACAAATGATACCCACTCACCAGCTGCTCCGCCAATAGCCGATCCTAATCCATTAAAACTATTTGCTAAGTCACCAATGTATCCTATTTCCTCTTTTGATAATTTGTTTGTTTGTTCTACTGTTTTTAAATATGCAAGTGCAGAATCGGCAGCACCTTGATCTATCACATCTGAATAATCCGCAGCTGCACCGGGTAACTCCTGATTCTTCTTTACTGTTTGAACAATCGTTGCGGGGAGTTTTGATACATCGGCAATATCCTGTAATTTTTTATGTATTTTATCTTCTTCTGCCCATTGTTCTTTTAATAATTTTAACCTTTTATCATCGCCGTTTAATACATTATCCAACTCATCTTGAATATCTTTTATTGCCCTTAATGTATCATTAAAAGCATTACTTCCAATTGGCAATGATTCTAAAACAAGTTGGTAGTCCTCTAACTTCTTGGTTAATGTTGTTAATGTTTCCGCCTCCTTCTTTTTTTCTTTATTTCCCTCTTTTAATCCTATCAATTCCTTTTTACGTAATTCTGCAAGAGACAGCATATATTTTGCTTGTGCGTCTGTTCTTTTAGAATAGGTTTCGATATATCTGTCAACATTGGCCTCATCCATCGTCTCGAAAAAAGAATCCATTTCTCTTTTGAGTTGATAATAGGCTCCCATTTCACCCTTTAATATTTTTGTCTTTAACTCGTGTTTTTTTGTTGACTCAATGGTTTGATCTGCTTCGAGTGCCATAACTTCACCCCATGCAGCAAGTTGGTTACCTACCCCTTTGTCCAAAAACCATTTACCTACACCCTCTTTAAAGTTTGACCATGCCGTTGCGAATTGCGCTATCTGTCCAGAAGCGGTAAGGGCTGACCCTCCCGCCTTCTTCATTTCCCGATCAATGATATTTCCTACCGCAATGGCATAATCAGGGGTTTTCTTTAATTCTTCATTAATAGAGGTTATGGAAATACCTAAGTTATCAAGTATCATGGCAGACTTACGCCCAATACCCATTACCAAAGACTCAACAAGGTAATCAACACTTTCTCCCGTTGCCTGTGCCCTGGCTGCTGCAAATTCAAAGTATTTCGGAAGTGCTTTTAATGAGATTTGAAAGTTGTTAGCTCGTACAGCTGATGACATAAGGTCTACATCAGCAACGGTATTTTTTGTTGCATCTCTGAGCCGCTGTAAAAGTCTTGGATCGTCAAGTTTGTCAAATGCTATCTTTATGCCTTCAGCCTTAGCGGCTAATTTAATTGTCTCTCCTGCAAAGTTTTTCAGGACACTGGCGGCATATACTAACCCAATAGTCTTACCTATATCGTTAAGTGTATTGCCAAAGTTTTGAACACCTTTGGATGCGCTTTGAAGACCCTTATCAAACTCCTTCTTTTCAAGTCCTAATTGTGCCGTTAATTTCTGCTTTGCCATACAATCAATTCCCTCTGTCTTTTAAGTTCTTCAAACTCTTCCTTTGTCATCAGCCTTGACCTTTTTTTGCGGTCAGTGATAAGCGGCATTATATCTTCGGGCTTAACAGGTGATGCATTCTTTTTACGATTAACATTAATCATTGTGGCGGCCATAAATCGAGGTAACTCCAACGTCCTTGCTAATCTCACCTCATAACCTCGACAAATGGACTCTAACTCCGCCCATGTCATCTGCCAGAAATCTTCCGGCCTGATACCTACCTCACCACAACAATACGAAAGAACATCATGCCACGTCTCTACTTTTTTTTTGACTCTGTCGCACCCCTTTGTGCTATCTCCTCAAAGGTATATCCCATTGTCCTGCACGTTAAGAGAAGTTCCTGAAGTTTCTGAATTATATCCCTTGTCTCTCCGATCATTTCGGTAAACTGGCAAAGATTATATCCGGGTTCTTCTCCTTTCATCCTGACCGCTGTTACATAGGCAAAATACGCCAATTCAATATTAGCAATCATATCGGGTGCCCGTAACATTTCCGTTCCCTGAAATACTCCATATAACCCCGTTTCCGGGAGTTGCCCCAGTTCAATACCTCTATGCTTGCAAAACAATGCGAACGCATTAACACCGTATTTGAAGGGCAGTTTTTCACCTGCCACTTCAAACACGTCATATCCTGATAACTGATTCATTTTTGCGAGTGATTAAGTGTAATTTAAGATGCTGAAACTGTACCTTTTACAAGTGCTCCGTTTCCTTTGAATGATCCTGAAATCGTAGCGGCTTCTTCCAACCCACCTCCTAAAGATGTATTTTCAAGTGACGCACTGCCTGACCACTTCAAGCCACCATTTCCTGTGCCTTCAGTTGCAAACTCGATAGTAACCGGTAATCTTCCAATGATAGAATCGATCAACTCTTCAGCAGAATAAACGCCGTTAGGGTCATAAAGAGAATCAACGTCTACTGACCAATCTCTCATACCCCTGCCATGTGTAGCCCATCCTGCATCATCTTTTGTAGATGTGTCATACAAATTTTGATTTATGTTAAGAGTACATGAAGTACTCCCAGCGACGCAAACCCCATTTGCAACTACAACTAAATTTGTTCCATTAACTTTTGCCATTTTATAATTCCTCCAATAATTGGTTAATATTCAATTCTTTATAAATCATTATACCTGTATCTGATATCCTTCTTTCTGTTCTCATGCCTACCGGACGGCAGACAACAAGATTAAAATTATTAAATGCGATTCCACCGTCCTCAATACCATATCCCCCATACGCACGTTGTATAAGTAACTGCATGATCTGATTACTTATACTATTTGCAGGTAAGTAACTTGCATTTGTAGCATTCTTAAAAGTGGTATAAATTTCAATAGTAGTCTGTACCTCCCAAAGGTAAGTATCTTTTGCCGGGCGTGATTCTGCTGCCTCATGGTCGCCAATGATGATATAAGGCTCTGCATACCCCGAAGGAGCAGAGGAATAAACTGGAACAATAACACCGCCATAACTGACAGCGTTATTAAGTGTCGAATAAATCCAATCTCTTATATCATCACACGGATCTTTCATAGAAGCCCATTTTATTAAGTTCTTTTAAAAATGCCTTGTTCACACGCTCAAAGTTATCATATAAAAACGGATGTGTTTTTGTGTTAACCTTTCTTAATCCTTTGCCCCGGAATTGTGAAGCAATATCGGCATACCCAGGTAAAATTCTTACAAACTTTCCTGTACCAAATTCTTGATAAGGTGCGTAATTTACGTTGACCTCAACATTATAAGTCAATCTGTCCGAAGAGTAAGAAGGAGAAATCCCGCTTCTTAATCTACCTTTGTCAACCGGTGCATTCATCTTTGAGGTTCGGGTAATAAGTTCACCAGAACGGGCAACAAGATTTTGCAACTTAGCTCTCTCTTCTGCCGTTGTCCGCTCAGTCCATTTCCTGAACTTACGCATCTCGCTCGGTGGTAAACTTAACTTTATCATTTGTACGCTATAATCCGTAACCAATCTTCTGCAACCTCAACAACTGAATGAATTGTATAATAAACAGTGTTAAAAAGTATTCTGTGAGTACCTGCTAAAATGTAGGTGTCACCCCTTCGCCTGATGTCAAATTGATAAGCCACTGTGAAATTTACCCCAGCATCAAGCAAAGCCCGGGAATAACTTAACTGAGTAGCCTTTGCCCACTCACTCGCAATGAAACTCCATGCAGGCGTAGCACCGCCCTGCTGGTCATCCACCGGGCTTTGCGCTTCGATGCTAATTGTATCTTTCATTTGACCTATGATAGCCATGCGTCATCTTTATAAGGCGTTGCTAATTCAAAACCCTCATTATTAAATATTCCTTCGTCCCCTCTGTGGGTGTAAAGAACTAATATCCTTTTTAGGACAGCATCTTTTAATGATCCTGGTAATGCGGGTAATCCTGTAGCTCCGTAACCGGCCACAAATTCAATAAGTAAATGCGGTCTGCGTGTTGAGTAAATACCTGCAACCCTGATTTGAGTAAACGGAGCACCAATTAGATAATACTCACTGTTTAAAGTAAGCGTAGTTGTTGCTCCCAACTCATCAATTGTCTTAACTGATGAAACAGTTTTAACCGGATGACATGGCAAGTTAAAAAACTGATCATTTAATACCTTGTCATATTCTGCAAAGTATGTTTTCTCAGTCAGTGACTTACCGGTATAGGTCTCGATCTGCTCTCTGGCTGTCTTAATTAGCGAGTTAAGCAATGTATCATCGCCCGTGCCTGTAATTTTACAATACAACTTTGCTTCAGTCAGTGTTACCGGCTCAACAGTTGGATCCGTTTTTACCCATACAGTTCTCATACCTCTTTTACATATCCACGTAATGAAAGGCTTTTAAACCTCCGCTCGATCAATTCAAATTCCTGACCTCTTACTTTGTCCTCATAATCTTTTAAGACTATGCACTTAATAAATCCGGAAGGCATACTTTTATATTCTACTTTCTCGGTTGCTGCCTTTTCAATGATCTTCTTTGCCATGATTAAGCTTTTTTATTGATTACGTTAATCAAAAACTCTTCAAATCCTTTCATCTCTGCCTCTGTCAGTGCCTGTATTTCTGCAAACCTTTTGACTGCTGCCATTGAAGCGGCCTTATATGCTTTTTCGTCATCCAGTTTTTTGATGACCTCAACCCACTGTTCAGGGTTATTTCTGTCGCAAAATATACCTGCATCACCTAATGATTCTTTTAATCCTGGCGTTGCCTCTGCAATTACTGGTATCCCTGAAGCCATTGCCTCAACTGCTACACGTCCGTAACTCTCATATTTTGAGGGCATTAACACAATGCGTGACTGTGCATAAACCTTCCTTATGTCGGGCGTATTCTCGAGGTACTTAATATTTTTTAGCTTGCAGATTTCCTGCTCACCGTACCCGCCCTTAACACCAATAAAGTTATGGTCCGGCATAAGGCGTGCTATCTCCTGAAGCACCAATCCCCCTTTATCTGCCCAGCAGTTAATGAGTGTGATTTTATCACCTCTTTTTGTTTTTACCCTCTCCGCATTAACGGGCGGGTGAACAATGACTGAAGGGTTAGGATAATGCAGGGCATCCCGGGTATATTCGCTATTGTAAACGCAATAAACAAATCTCTCGTGTGCGTTCGGTTTATGCTTTTCAGCTATCGAGCTGTAAGGATGTGTGTTATGCACAATAAGTACATAAGGCTTGCGGTAGAATTCCGCTATGTTTAGAGCCTTGCCGTAACGGTCAAGATGTGAAAAAACAATGTCGGTAGTTTTTAACTCTTCTTTGCGCTTGTTGAACTCATCGATTTTTACCTCAATACCGTTGTAATTGTATTCATCAGCATACTTTGTATCTGAGAGATATACAACACATTTATGGCCTCGATCAACAAGGTATTTTAGCATATCATACAGCATCCATTCTGCCCCAGCGTTATGATGAGGAGGGAAGCCGTGAACCATTGCGAGTATTTTCATAACTTTTCCTGTGAGTTAAATATTAGTTGATAATTTACTTCTGTCTTGTTTATTTCACTATACCCATTTATCTGTGTTGCATAAAACGGATAAGTGATATACAAATTTAATGTATTTGTGTTAATTCTGAGCCATTCATCGAAACAAAGATCACGCAGAGGATCAAATTCTTTTAATATCCGATCAATAAACGTTTTTCTATATGCGCATGCGTGCGTGGTCCATGCCCCATTGACTCTTTTTATCTTGTCATTTACCGGGCCGCATTGTTCCCGAAGATTAGCACCCATGTAGATCATGTCCCAGTCTGCCGGAAAGTCTTTAAAATTAATCTGCGAGGGGTCAAGTAAGAATTTAACATCATCTTCAAAAATTATAATGTCTTTACCTTGATTAGCTCTGAATATAGCCTGAAAGGTTAGAGCATTTCCTATTGTACCATTCTCATGTGTCAGGCATTCGAACTCTTTATATTTTATGCCGTATTTGGCCAGCTCTTCAGTAAAATGCAATTTACGCTTATCCTTATAGTTCATTGTGATTACCGGATAAGGAAATTTACACACTGGGTTAGGCTTAACATGTATCCATGAGTTATCTATGACTGTAAAGTCACAGCATAGCTTTTCACGTACTGCCTGTTTTACCCCCGGCCAGTAATCGGTAAAGTCGTGGCCACCCATTAGACCGCCCGGTCTTAATTTCGGGTACCACGCTTCAATATCTTTTTTTACATTCTCGTAATCGTGTGAGGCATCAATAAAAATGAAATCAAAGAACTCATCCTTTATTGTGCCTGATATCTCTGTACTTTTACCCTGTAAGACTTTGACAAATGGAAATTGTCCAATGTGACTCATGAATCCCGGTAGGTTATCACCTGGCATATCTTGCAATGTTGGACAATCTTCGTTTCTGAAAGTATCACAACAGTATAACTCAATAGGCTTTCCAGAATTAACAATCTCAACAGCCAAATAAGCTGATGACTTACCCCGATAACTGCCTACCTCCAGGAATCTACCTGACAGGCCCCTAACGGCAAACTGATAGACTCTTTCGAAGTCAAACCAGCCTTTTATATTATCGTAGTAGTGTATCATTTGCAATCAGTTACCATAAAGTAAGTTAATTCTGATCCGATAAAAACTATATAGTTAATACCTTCCTTTTCAGTCTTATTACAGTCTAATGTTTGATAATGAATTACCCCTGTTTTGGGGCTCATCATTATTGTATCACATATTCTACAATGTTCTTTTTCGCATCCTATCATTGACAGAGCAAAAACCAGTAAAACAATTATCTTTTTCATTGCGAGTGAATTTAAAAGAAGGGAGGGCGAACCCTCCCCCTTTGTTATGCTGAACCTAAAGCAAGTGCATTGGCAAAAGTGCCATATACAAATGCGGCAGGTCTGTAAACTGCAATAGCGATCCTTTCAGATCCCCTGACAGTAACCATGCCTTTAATGAAGTTATCTTCATTAGAGTTAGAGAACTCTATAGTCATTTGACGTCTGTCAAATATCTGACATCCGAGTTTGAAATCACCTACCAGGAATGACCCTGCAGTCATGGCGGTATTTTCAATTACTGGTAAAGAATCAACAACTACTCCGCCATTCATGAATACCCATGGGAATATATACTGTCCGTTATCATCCTTTGTCAGCTTCATGGCTGTACAATCATTAGGATGAAGAAGTACAGCTGTAGGTGTATATTCGGCAACTTTGGCCTGATTTGCGGCAGACACAAGCACATCAATACGCTGTACCTTTGAATCGGTAAGGGTATCACTATAAGCGGTTGCTAAAGGAAGAATACCATAAGTGGCATGAGTCAAAATCTGAACGTCCTCGACATTTTTGATTTTCTCCGGCAGACGTGCCATAATGTAAGAAGTAAGACCCTGTACATCTTCAAGCATCTCTTCAGATACTATGATGTAGTTGGTAATCTTCAATACTGGCTCATCAACACGTATGAGATTGAAATCTTCCTGTTTGTATTCTGCCCCCTCAGTTGTTATGGCAGTGTTTGAGGTGATTGAATATTCACGAACAAAGGAAACAACATTACTCCCAGTTGTGCCAGATGATATGATGTCTCTTATCCTATTCCTGCGAAGAGGATTATAGATTATACCCGGACGCTGATCAACAGGAACAACAGCTGTGCTCTCGAAAGAGTTAGCCTGTGTCATATCATCAACCTTAACCTCAAACTCAAAGGTTTGGCCCTTCACGTTCTTAATATTCTTCTTGTCTCCCAGTGCCTCTTTGATCTTATCACCGAAATCCTCACTGAAAGATTTTACGACCACCTTGTTAGGTAATCTCTGCATCTTCACATCCATAGCATCAAGCTGCTCCTGCATCTTCACATATTTAGCCATTTCCGGCTCAAGTTCCTTTTTAAAGGAAGTCATGAGGGCTTTCTTTTCGTCCTCTGTCAGTTTAACTGAAAGGCTCTCTGTGGCCTTCTTTATCTTTGCGTCGATTTCCTCACCAAACGCATCGAGTGCTTTTTTCAAATCTTCTTTTTCCACTATCTTAAATGTTTAATTAATAATTCTTTTGCCTCAACTGCTGTCATCGGCTCTTCTTTAACCTGAGTGGAATCCGGCTCATCGATCTCAGAGAGTGACTTTATCATTTGCTGTATCTGCAATAATTCAATTTCGAGTTGGTAGGCTGTCTCATCGGTATAATTACCTTTGACGGCCTTTTGTAATGCGCTCATCTTTTTAATTAGCGCATCATATAATGTTTTTTTATCCAGGCTTTTCATACCTGTAACCATTGCCTCCATATTTGCCCCCCATGACACGGTGCTACCCTCCCAAAGTTTCAACTCAAGCAATTTAGTTGTCTCGGTTGTTTCATCAACCTCTCTTTTGATAGTGTTGAATCCTATTGAATGTTCAGTAAGTACACCGTCAAGATAAAGTTGGAGTGTGTCCCGCCCGTATGAGGTTTTAGAAATAAGGCTTTCAAAATACAAGCCTTTTGCGTCCTCTTCCAGTGTAGTAGGCTTTGCAAGGGGTTTCCATGTGTCGTGCTGAAGTAAATGTAATATACGAGGTTTCTGGCTCTTTGGTCCATTCTCCTGTATAGTTTTTGCAAATGCTCCCGGCATGATTATATCACCGTCAGAGTCTTTATTACCAAATATCGAAAAGTACCCCGTAACGATACCCTTTGCAGTGTCAACATCTTTTATGCTGCCACCCTTTGTATTTTTAAATAACATCTCATTCATCACGCTATCCTTTTAACTTTAAATGCAACTGCGCACCGACAATTAATTATATTACCCCCGCTTCCTGCAGGATCACCCGGGCAATCTAACATTTCACCACCTACATCAAACTTGTCATTCATATCAATGGTTTTCCCGTCCATAGAAATATGATCAAATTGGTCGGTTGGTTTATTGCCTCTTGTCCGGTTATCCCGGGTTGAAATCCATATCTTTTGAGTCGGTTGTCCCAACGCTCTGGCCCCTTCCATAGCACCCACATTAGACGCACCAACAACCTCTGTACGTGCTATTCTTTGCGCTCTCCATCGTGCTATATCAACACCTTTCTCAGATAATACCCGTTGAATATTTCTTGCGATAACATCTGTCCCATAGCCTTCTGTGACACCCTCATCAATGGTAGCCTGAATGAATTTTAATACTATTCGCTTTGTCTCTGCCGTTATTGAAACAATGCGATCTCCGGCAACCGTCTGAGCGTAATTATTCATATAGGTTGTCCATGTGTCTTCATACTGCTCTGCTGACTTTGGTTTATTTGAAACGTATGATTCACGGGCAAACTCAACTCCTACATTTCTGTAAAGCGATGTAAAAATAGGTCGTATATCTGATTCTGTAATCTCATTTAAAACAAGTTCAGAATTATAATTATCGGGCGTAATGCGAGCCGCAACATCTTTAAACTGCTGTGATAAGGCCTGTCTGAACTTCATCGTGTAAAGTCTTTCAAAACCCCTCCTTTTACGGTCGGCCTTGTGCCATAATATATCGTTACCTGTAATCATTAATATTTAATCGTTTCATTGCCTCTTCCAGTTGTGCGGGGTCAATACCCGTTTCATTTATAGGGATTAGCCCTGAAGGTATCCACTGAATATTCATAAGCGGCTCAGTTGATACATCCCATCCCATTATTTCCAACCTCTGATTAGGGGTTAACCACCAAGCGTTCTGCAAACCTGTAACCTGTGTGGCTAAGTCCTCCTGTAATTCAGGTATAACAGACTGATCAAAGTCTATGTAAATATCCTGATCATATTTGCCCTTAATGAATGCGTTAAATGAATCTCGCATCTGAGTAAGTGCAGGAATAACAGCATTGGCCCAAATAGCACGCCCGGCCTCTTTTGTATTGCTATATGTCTTATTTGCTGCGTCATTAAACAACTCAGAGGGTACGTGGTAAAGATTACACAATACCCGCAAATCCATTTTATCTGATTCGATAATTGAAAGGTCGGCAGGTGACATACCCATCTGCTGCCATTTAAGATCAGCAGAAGTGGCCATCCATTTATTCTGACTCTTCGATCCTGACTTTAATCTTAACTTCTCTTCAATGCGGTCGAGTTGATCACCTGTTAAGCCCGGCCCTGCTGTGCTGTTATTTGCCGATAAGATACCTAATACCCCGTTATTCTGAAAGGCTGATGTTGTCGCATCGTAACTTGCATTGCTTCGTGTTACTACTCTCCTGCCCGCACGTATTGGAGACTGACCGTATAACATTGTGCCGCTAACATAATCAGGCGTCCAATACTTAAGGTGTATCATCTGTTCAGGCGGAATGATCACATCACGATCAGGAATATACCTATATCCCTGAATAGGATTAAATCTATCACCTGCAAGTATCTCAATAAGCGGAGTTGGTATGTTCCATAACTCCTGAATGCGCCCTTTATTCAATCCTGCTGTTGGACCAATAGCCTGAATAAATGTATTACCTGTAACTAATTTATAACCAACAACCTGCTCAATGTATTCGGCCCAGCCTTGTAATGGGTTAGGTCTTTCAAATAGCCTTTCAAGATCAGGCACTTTTACCTCTTCCATTGCTGATTTACGGAGCATCATTTTTTTGACTGTCAAATCAGGTGTGCCACTCTTATACAGACTGAGTGCCTTTTTATCTTTGACCTTATATACACCCCAGGGAACTAATGAGGCCTTTTGAGCTATCAGCGAAACAATTGAATAAACCGTAGGATTAAAAAGATAGCCGTCCTTTATGTAGGCGGCTGTATTATCTCCCATATAAATTGGGTTACCTCTTCCGATAGCGTCGAGCACCGATGCAATAACATCTGACCCTATTGCCTTTTTACTTTGCTCCGCAATCTGCTTGCGGAATATGCTTGAAAAAACATTATCTAATAAGGACATCCAAAATGTTTTTACAAATTTACATTAAATATGATAATTATCATTGCAAAATTAATTTATTTTTTCTATGCAACCAAAAACTCCCACGAACTACCAAGCATCAAATCAGTCAAAGCATGTACCAAGGCATCAATACGACCGGGAGAGATTAAGTTTTCTCTTGCATCCCATGTTGTCATCTGATCTTCTAAATCTGGTAATACCCCGATATGATGTACCCGGCCCTGCTCATAAAGTGCGACAATAGGATCAGCCCTCAAAACCTTGCCTTTTTTGGATACTACTTTTTTAACAGGTATATTTTTATCTATTGATCTAATTACCGCCTCGACCATATCCCACCCCTGATTGACTTCAGCCACTATCCTGTTTGCAGACCATTGGTAATATACTTTTATTGCTTCTGTACCCCATTGGTTAGGGGTCAACACTGCTGACTTATCACAAAACACATAACCTTCGCCATTGACATCTATCCCCGCTGCAACTATCCCGGCTTCATCTGCCCCCTCTTTGCCTGATCCTGAAGGGTCAAGGCCTACCACCACTTTAACGAGTTGCGGCATCTTTGTAACTCTATTCTTGTCGATTATATCATAAGACCATAAAGCCCCCTCTATGTCGTCTGAGAACTCCCCATACCTGAATCGTTTTTGCATCCGGCTTGAAAGTGTGCCCAAAACAGATTCGATGTAGTCATCGGGTAGGTTTTCTTTGTTGTCATCAGGATTGAGGCGCAAATGAGCGTACAAATCAGGGTTAATGGCCTCATTACTTACCGGGTCTTTATGCTCAACAAAAAGCTTATATGACCAATGCAGTTTAGAAGGAGGGTTACAGTCACAATAGATTTTATTTACCAGTCCAGTTTTTTGCGCTAACCTCGTAACGGTAGTTGCATAACTTGACCAGCTAATTTGTGAAATCTCATTGTAAAAGATGCTGCAATATTCGTTACCAAGTATCTTCTCAGTTCTATCTTTGTCATCCAGACCACCAATCCAAATCTGAGATCCGTTTGAAAACTCGATAAAAAAGTCTGAATTATTTAAGTGAGGCTTTACCCCTGGGAAGCACAACTCTAAACACTTCGGTATTGTGTCATGCCATAAAGACTGCTTGGCGTGGTTAAAAGCAAACCTAACAATCAAGTGACGACTGTTAGATTCCTTCAATGCTCTTAAAATTATCTGTCTGATTATAATAAACGTCTTTCCTGAGCGGCTACCCCCAAATAGTAAAATGAACTTTGCGGTGCCGCCCATGATATGTACGGCCTGTTTTTGGAGTATTGTTTTTTTAAACGGCATTATTTAATGGCATATCCCCACTGTCTAATCTCACTACAGGCAACCTCTCTCGTTTGCCCGTTGTATTCAACGATGTAATATCCCCAGGGACATCTGGTTGACGCTTTTTTATAGGCAACTACCGTCGCAGTAAGATTGTACTCTTCTTCTCCTGCACTGTTTATGTAGACAATATCAACTTTATCGCCTTGCTTGTAATTCTGAGGATGTTCTTTATTCCAATTCTCAGCCTTTAGCTTGTTAATAAATAAATCCATCTTATCAATCCTGTTTTTCAGGCTGACATTCTCATTTTTTAAAACATCATACTTTTTCATTGCGAGTGAAATTAGTTATTATTTAAGCGTTCTCATCTTCTTTGTCAAAATGAAGTGATACCCCTGAAACGGATAATTCGGTCTTTTCAATATACCCCCGGCCCTTACCCTTTGTTTTAAGGTAAAATATAA
>Ga0172381_10005449_pt1 | contig 12909 bp, 13 predicted proteins | sample Leawel6488metaG_FD_119754 | JGI IMG/M metagenome (GOLD analysis project Ga0172381, IMG submission 119754) | Leachate microbial communities from a municipal landfill in Southern Ontario, Canada - Leachate well 64-88 metaG | ecosystem: Engineered > Solid waste > Landfill > Unclassified | place...
ACTAGATAGCCAAAATGGACCTAGTGCTGGAAGCATGAATGCTGGTGGTGGAAGTGGAACTGTTACTGTTCCTGATAACTGCACTCAGGCTAGCGAATGCAATGATAATAATGTTTGTACAACTGATGCTTGCAGTTCTGGAGCCTGCACTAATACTGCAAATACACTTGGTTGTGATGATGGCAATATCTGCACTACTAATGATGTTTGCTCAGCTGGAACCTGCACTGCTGGAACTGGATGTGGAAGCTTAACTTGCTGTTCTTCTGGATGTAAAAATCAATTAACCGATAACAATAATTGTGGAACATGTGGCAATAACTGCACTGCTCAGGGAAAAACATGTTCGAATGGAGCATGTAACGACATTAGTTGCAACTATTCGGCGTGGGTAAACCAAGGATGTGGTATTAATAATTGTCCAGTTGGACAAATGTATCAGACTAGAAATATATTAAGTGGAACAGGATGCACAAATACATCTCAATGTACTCTAAACGATAATTGTTCTTTAATTCAAGGAGCTGTTTCATATTGGAAGTTTGATAAAGATTATGGAACAGTTATTGAAGATTCTCTTGGAAGAAATAATGGAACTATCTACAATGGAGCTTCTTGGACTTCTTCTGGAAAATCTGGCGGAGCATATAATTTTGATGGAGTTAATGATTATATAAGCTTTAAAAGAATAATTCAAGATGATTTTACAATTGCAGTTTGGGTAAAGACCTCTTCTTCTGATTCCTGCAGTGGTTCCTGGTATCAGGGAAAAGGTATTGTTGATGGAGAAGTTGCAAATGTGGTTAATGACTTTGGACTTGTTATGTGCAGGGGAAAACTTGCATTTGGAACTGGAAGCCCTGATAACACCCTTACATCTTCACAATCAATTAATTCTGGAGAATGGATTTTTGTTGCTTCCACTAGAGTTAAATCAACTGGACTTAAAACAATTTATATTAATGGGGCAAGTGTAGGCACTTCTGGAGCTTCTACTTCATCACTTACTGCTCCTTCAAATTTAACTATTGGAAATGTTATTGTTGGAACTGGAAACAATTATTGGAGTGGAACAATTGATGAAGTTATTATATTTAACAGAAGTTTAAGCGCAGCTGAAATAAATAACCTTTATAGCAGTTATTAATACAAACAGAAGTTTTAAATAACTCTTTTAAGTTTATTAATTATAAAAAAAGAGGAGATTATGAGAATTAATATTTTAATTGGGGGCAAAGCTGGACAGGGAATAAACAAGGTTTCTCAAATTGTTTCAAGAGTTTTAAATAAACTAGGATACTATACTTTTAATTACAGAGATTATCCAAGTTTAATAAGAGGGGGACATAATTTTAATATTCTTTCTATATCTGATAAAAAAGTTGGAAGCTATGAATCAAAACTTGATTTTATCATAGGCCTTGATGAAAAAACAGTTGAACTCCATAAGCCTGAACTTAAAAGTTCAGGAACCATTATAGGGTGCAATGAATTTTGTGATATTGGAAGAAATGCAAATATTGCACAAGCAGGAGCACTAATCAAGATTTTAGGAATTTCAAATGAAAATCTTATTTTTGAAATCAAAGAAGAGTTTGGAAACAATAAAGAAAGTATGGATGCTGCTGAAAAAGGATACAAATCAAGAGAATCAAAATATAGTTTAAAAAAATTAAATAATAAAATAAGTGTAATAAGCGGAAGCCAGGGAATTTGTCTTGGAGCAATTAATTCTGGAATTAATCTGTATATTGCATATCCAATGACTCCTGCAACAGCAGTTATGCACGAACTTGCTAGTAAACAATTTGATTCGGGCACAAATTTGCTGGTATTTGAAGCTGAAAATGAAATCTCTGTTGCAAATGCTGGACTTGGTGCTAGTTTTTCTGGAGCAAAAGTTATGATTGGTACTTCAGGTGGAGGTTATGATCTTATGACTGAGGCTCTTAGTTTTCAAGGAATGGCTGAAATTCCACTGGTGGTTTATCTTGCTTCAAGACCTGGACCTGGAACAGGAATCCCAACTTATTCACTTCAGGATGATTTAGATATTGCACTTCGTGCAGGTCATGGAGAATTTCCAAGAATAGTTATTGCTCCTGGAGACCCTACTGAAGCAATAGAAAAAACAAATGAAGCTTTTTATTTATCTGAAAAATATGGTGCTTTGTCAATAATACTTTCTGATAAACATCTGGCTGAAAGTGAATTTTCAACTGACAAAAAACCAAATAAAATATTAAATGTAAAAGTTAATCGAAAAGTTCCTGGTGAGCAAATAGTAAAAGCAACCAGTTATGAACATGATAAATTTGGAAATACAACTGAAAGCCCTGAAATTGCAAAGAAAAATGCTGATGAACGCTTAAAAAAATATAATGAAATAAAAAAGGAAGCAAAAAAGTTTGAAATGATAAAAATCTATGGAAATAAAAATGCAAAAAATCTTATTGTTGGCTGGGGTTCAACTAAAACAGTTATACTAGATGCACTAGACTCAATTGACTCAAGCATTGAAAATGCAGCCAAAGGAAAATACAAATTCTTGCAGGTTTTGTATATGAAACCATTATCTGATGAAATAAAAAAAGAAATTGAAAAAGCAAATAAGGTAATTTTAATCGAAACCAATGTTACAGGACAACTTGGAAGACTTATTCGCGAAAAAACAGGAATTGCAATAAAAAACAGGATATTAAAATATGATGGAAAACCTTTTACAAGTGATGAACTTGCAAAGGAAATATTAAAGGTGAAATAAAATGACAAAAGAAAATAAAACTGACCTCGGAACAAAAGAAGAAATAACCTGGTGTCCAGGATGTCCAAATTTCTTAGTTTTAGCTGCATGGAAAAATGCACTTGCAAAACTTATAAAAGAGGGATATAAAAAAGAGGATTTTGTTATGGTTAGTGGAATAGGATGTCATCCTAAAATATATGATTATCTTAATATTTCAGGGGTTTATGGACTGCATGGCAGAGCATTGCCTGTTTGCCTTGGAATAAAACTTGGAAATCCAAACTTAAAAGTGCTTGGCTTTTCAGGTGATGGAGATGCTTATTCTGAAGGAATGGAACATTTTATTCATACTGCAAGATATAATCCAGATATTACTTATTTTGTTGCAGACAATCAAAATTTTGCTTTAACAACAGGACAACCAACACCAACTTCTCCTAAAGGATTTAAAAGTAAAGCAGAACCTGCTGGAGAATTTAATATGCCGCTTAACCCTGTTAAACTTGCTCTTGCTTCAGGTGCTAGTTTTATTGCAAGAATTAATCCAAAAGACTTAGTCCATAGCCAAGAAATTATTGAAAAAGCAATAAAACATAAAGGATTTGCATTTGTTGAAAGTGTTCAGGAGTGTTTAATATTTAATAAAAATAGCAGTGAACTGGTTCCTTTAATGTATAAAGTAGACAATAAAGACTCAAAAAAAGCTCAGGAACTTGCTGATGAATGGGATTATAACACCAAAACCGGAAAAATCCCTATTGGAATAATCTATCAAGAGGAAAAGCCAATACTTGAAGATAAATGGCCTCAATTAAAAAAGTTAAAGGCAAATAAAACTAATTGGAAGAATATAAAATGAAAAGACAATTTAGAAAAAACTGGATGGTAGGATTTTTAGGGTTTCTTGGCTTTCTTGGAATCCGCGGAATAATTAATTTAAACTGGCTTGACTTAGCATGGTTTGTATGGTTTATCTGGTTTATTTATTTTATTCCAATTAAACAAAACAAAAAGAAATAAAATGGAAAATTCAAGATCAAACTTTATTATGGGAACTATATTTATGGTAATTGGGATAATCATACTTGTCCTTGGAATTTTCTTTTTAATATCCAATATTAATTTTGTTAATAATTCTGTTTCAGTTAAAGCAAAAGTTTCAGGAGCTGATGTTAAGTTTTATACGCCTGAAGGAAAAGAGGTTAGAATTAATTCAGGATATACTGAATTTATAGCAAGATATACTGATAATTCAGAATTAGATTTAGTTTATAATCCAGAGAACCCAGAAAATGCAAAAGTGAGTTCTTTTAATTCACTGTGGGCAATTCCAGGATTTATTATGGCAGTAGGACTAATCATTATTTTTGTTGGAATATATAATATTGTTCGAAGTTAAATTATTTTGGACATTCTCCAGAAGTATAATATTCTACATTTGGACTTGAACAAGCAGTGCATATATTACCATAATCTGCTGCACAAGGATATTTCAAACATTTTATTGACTGATTAAACCAACCGCAAATAGGAGTATATTCCATTGTACAGACTTCTGCTTTTTTCTGCTCAGCAGTGCAGTAAGTCTTTTTTGGGTTTAAATCTTCAGACCAAGTTTTGTTAAAACCAATACTTTCACAAAACTCCTGTGAATTGCAAGATAATGAACTGCATTCTTTACAAGGAGGACAAATAACACAACTTGAAGGACAGTTCGAATAACTATAATTTTTACAGTTAAAACTGGAGTCTGGATTATTATTTTTAAATAAAGGACTCATCATTAAATAAACTGAAAAAATTAGTCCAACTATTGCAACTAGGGTTATTATATTTCGAGTCTCTTTTTTCATAGATTATTTAAGATAGAATAATATTTAAATTATCCTGTTAAGTTCTAAAAAAATTGAAGGATATTCTGGGAAAGGGAATTAGTTCATAATCTTTAAAAACATGACTATTTATCTAAACTTATGGAAAATAAACTAATTAAACACCAATTTATTTTGGAAATTCTTGATAAATACAAGGTTATTTGGTCACTTAACCATCTAGGAGCTCTTGGAAGCTGGGACTTAAGTGTTTATATGCCTGAAGAAGGAGCAGGAGCTAGAGGAGAAGCACTTGGTAAGGTGGCGACACTTTCTCAAAAGTTATTTTTAGATAAAGAATTTACTGATTTAATAAAAAAAGCAGATAAAGAAAAAGACCTAAATGATTATGAGCGCGCAATTATACGAATGCTCAAAAGATCACTTAAATATTATGAAAAATTGCCTCCAGAATTTATTGAAGAGTTTTTGAGAGTTGTAAGTGAAAGTCAGATTGCCTGGAAAAAAGCTAAAGAGCAAGATAATTTTTCAATTTTTGAGCCTTATCTGGAGAGAATTGTTGAACTTACAAAGAAAAAAGCAGAATATCTTGGGTATGTAGAGCATCCATATGATGCATTACTTGATGAATATGAAGAAGGACTAACTGTTAAAGAAGTTGAAAAATATTTTGTTTCAATTAAACAACCACTTATTGATTTAATTAAACATATTAAAAATTCTAAAAAGTTTAGGCGGGAACATGAACTTGAAAAGCAAGAATATAATATTGAAAAAATGAAAAAACTAAATGATAAAATGCTAAACTTCATACATTATAATATGAACCATATAAGAATTGATGTTTCAAGCCATCCTTTTTCAATTTCTCTTGGAAAAGGCGACGTGAGAATAACCACAAGATATGAAGGACATGATTTTGCAAGAAGTTATAGCTCTACTATCCATGAATATGGTCATGCACTTTATGAAATACAGTCTCATGATGACTTGCATTATACTCCAATTGCAGGAGGAAGCAGCCTTGTTATTCATGAATCTCAATCAAGGTTCTGGGAAAATTTTATTGGGAAATCAAAAGGATTTATCTCTTTAATGTATAATGATATTTTAGAGGTAGAAGACAAATTCAAGAACTTTTCTATTGATGAAATTTATGATTATGTTAACCTGGTAAAACCAAGCCTTATTAGAACTGAGTCTGATGAAGTAACTTATCATTTACATATAATGATAAGATTTGAAATTGAAAAAGCGCTTATTGAAGGAAAAATAAAAGTATCTGACCTTCCAAAAATCTGGAATGATAAATATGAAGAATATCTTGGAATAAGACCAACTAACAATCGTGAAGGAATACTTCAAGATGTTCACTGGAGCCAGGGTTCTATTGGATACTTTCCAACTTATTCACTTGGAACTGCCTTATCTGCAATGTGGAAACATCATATTGAAAAAGACCTGGGGAATATTGAAGATATTCTTAAAACAAAAGAAGGCATAAAAAAAATACAGGACTGGCTAAAAGAGAATATTCATCAGTATGGTTCAACTTATATGTTTAGAGACTTAGTTAAAAAAACAACTCATGAAGAATTTAGCTCCAAGTATTTACTGGACTATTTAGAGAAAAAATATAAAGAAATTTATTAATTTATATTTATTGTTTTTTTAAATATCTTAAAACTGGCTAGAGTCAATATTTCTGCAACTAAAATCATTCCCCATTCATTTAAGTCAAGGGATTCAAATAAGAAAAGACCTCTAAGATATGGGACATAAATAGTAAGTAGTAAAAAAGCAATTGCACCAATTAGAATATAAACTAAAGATTTATTTTCAAATTTGTTTATGGAAAGCGTAGACTCTCTCCAAGATAAATTAGAGATTATTAATGCAAGATTAGACAAGATTAGTATTGAAAATGCTATTGTTCTTGCTTCAAATTCAGTTTTACCCATATTAAGAGAAATCTGGAACATTACAGCCACTACAATAAGGATAAATATTCCTTCCAAGATGCTTAATAATAAAGTCTTTTTATTGAATATTTTTTCCTTTGGTTTTCTGGGTTTTCTTTTCATTATATCTTTATCTTCTTTTCCTGACTCAAAAACAATTGAACAGGCAGGGTCTATTATCATTTCTAAAAAAACAATGTGAGCTGGAAAAAGAATAAGCGGCCACTGAAAAATAAGGGCAAGCAAAGTTATTCCTGCAATAGGAAAATGAATTGAAAACACATAAGCCATTGCTTTTCTTATATTGTCAAAAATTCTTCTTCCCATTTTTACTCCTTCAACAATAGAAGAAAAATCATCATCAAGTATTACTAGTCCAGATGCTTCTCTTGCCACATCAGTACCCCTTAGTCCCATTGCAACTCCTACATTAGCAGATTTTAATGCAGGAGCATCGTTTACACCATCGCCAGTCATTACAGTAATCTCTCCGTTTGCTTTTAATGCCTGAACTATTCTAAGTTTCTGCTCTGGAACGACCCTTGCAAATATGCAAACATTTGAAATTCTTTTTTTTAATTCATCATCAGTGAGTTTATCAAGTTCTTGCCCAGTCATTAAATCACATTTTTTTAATCCTATCTGCAGTCCTATATTTTTTGCAGTTAATGGATAGTCCCCTGTTATCATCATTACTTTTATTCCTGCTTGATAACATTCTTTTATGGCAGCAGCAACACCTGGCCTTAATGGGTCTTCAAATCCAATAAATCCTATGAACTTAAAATCAAAATCAGTCAATTTATCTTTGTCGTTTAGCTTTTTTATTCTTGCTTTTGCAACCCCTATCACTCTTAATCCTTCTGAAGCCATCTTTTCCACTTCTTTGAACAGTCTTTCTTTTTCCCTTGAATTTAAATGGCATAAATCAAAAATAGCTTCGGGAGCACCTTTACTTGCAACAACAAATTCTCCTTTTTCTGACTCCCAAATCTCAGAAGTTGCCAAAACTTCTTTAGTCAAAGGAAAATCTTTTATTATTTTCCAGGAATCATTTTTACTCCAAATAATTTTTTTACTTAAATGATTTAATGCTTTTTCCATAGGGTCAAATGGATCTTTTTGACTTGCAAGCACTCCAGTTTCGATTATATCATGAAAACTTTTATCCAGTTCTTTTTTTGAAAGGTCAATAAGTTTTCCATTTGAATAAATTTTTTTAATTGTCATCTGATTCATAGTCAAGGTTCCTGTCTTATCAACACAAAGAACGGTTGCAGAACCTAGTGCCTGAATTGCATGTTGTCTTCTTACAAGAACTTTTTTCTTGGACATTCTCCATGCACCTATTGCTAAAAATATAGTCAATACTACTGGAAACTCTTCAGGCAAAAGAGACATAGCAAGAGTAATCCCAGTTAAAAAACCCTGCAACCAATCCTGCCTTGAAATTCCATAAATTATTACTACAAGCGCACATAATAATAAGCCATATATTGCAAAATATTTTACTATTTTATTTACTTCAGTTTGTAGTCCTGTCTTTTCTGTTGTTAGTGTTTGCAAAGATTTTCCAATTTTCCCCATTTCAGTATTCATACCAGTTCCAATAACTTCTGCTATGCAGGTTCCACTTACAACTAAAGTTCCTGAATAAACAAATGGCAAATCATCTCCACCAGGAGCTCCAATTTTAGATAAATCCCTTGATTCTGCTTTTCTTACAGGGATAGATTCTCCTGTTAATAATGATTCGTCAACTTTCATATTGCTACAAGATAATATAATAGCATCAGCAGGAACTCTGTCACCTTCTGAAAGGATTAATATATCTCCGCGAACAACTTCTCTTCCTGCAATTCTCTTTTTTTCGTTGTCTCTTATAACAACAGCTCTTGGGCTTGACAAATCCCTTAGTGCTTCCAGTGTCTTTTCAGTTTTGTTTTCCTGATAGATATTTATTGCAATCATGACAAAAACACAGAAAGTAAGCATCATTGCCTCTCCTAAATCTCCTAAAAAAAAGTAGATTAGCCCACAAGCAATCAAAAGCAAAAACATTGGTTCTTTTAATATTCCAAGAACCAAAGAGAAAAAATTATTCTTATTAGAACCAGTAATTTCATTATATCCTTCTAGTTTTATTCTTTTTGCAGCCTCTTTTTCAGTAAGACCTGTTATCTTATCAGGTTCAAGTTCTAAAACCATAATTTGATTAGTCAAATAGTGTTTATAAATTTTATAGAAATGTTAATAATTTTCTTCCAGAACTTCATAGTAGCTTTGAGGATGCTTACATGCAGGACATGTATCTGGTGCATCTTTTCCTTCGTGAACATAGCCACAATTTCTGCATTTCCATTTTACTGTCTTATCTTTCTTGAAAACCCTTTTATTTTTTACATTGTCTAAAAGTTTTCTATATCTTTTTTCATGCTTTTCTTCTACTTCTGCTATTTCCTTAAATGACTCTGCAATTTCCTTGAATCCTTCTTTTCTTGCTGTTTTTTCAAAATCAGGATATAGTTCACTCCATTCTTCTTTTTCACCATTTGCTGCAGCCAAAAGATTTTCTGCAGTAGTTCCTATTTTTCCTGCAGGATATGTAGCAGTTATTTCAACTGGTCCTCCTTCAAGATATTTGAAGAAAACTTTTGCATGTTCTTTTTCATTTTCAGCAGTTTCCAAGAAAAGTGCTGAAAATTGTTCATAACCATCTTTTTTTGCAACAGATGCAAAATAAGTATATCTATTTCTTGCCTGGCTCTCACCTGCAAATGCTTTTAGAAGATTTTTCTCTGTCTCACTTCCTTTTATACTTTTCATTAAATAAGTAAGCAAGATGGGTATTTATTCTTTACTATAGAAATCAATAAAAAGGCAAAAACATAAATCACCTTATGATAGAAGAAAAAGAGCTATTTCAAAAGAAGTACTACTTAATGGGCATTTTGGTTGTTTTTACCATAATCATGATGTTATTATTCCATATAAGAAGTTATTATATGGGATTTTTTGTATTTATAATAATCTTTATATTTTGGCTTAAATACCCACAATCACTTGTTTATTCCTTGTTTTGGGCATTTGCTGTTGGGGGAGCAATAGAAATCCTAATTATTAAAAGATATGTTGGGGTGCTTTTTATTGTTCTTGCATTAATGTTTCTTCTTGGAAAGCATGTTCTGGTAGAAGATGGAAAGTCTAGACTTTAAATACTTCTTCAATATATTTTCTTTTTAGAGCCTTGGTTATCTTACTTGCAAGTTCTAGAGAAGGATTATATTTTCCCTGTTCAAGTGAAATTATAGTCTGCCTTGTAACTCCTACAAGTTTTCCAAGGTCTTCCTGAGTTATTCCAATTTTATTTCTATAAAAAGTTATTTTTGTCTTCATATTTAACTATTCTTAATAAAATCTTAAAAGTATTTTGTAAGAAATAAAATAAACTATCATAAGTCCGCAGATAAGATAAGACATAAACAAATGATAGGGTATTGTTATTGTTGTGGTCTTTATTCCGTCCAGTACAATTATCAAAAATGCAAATACTACTAAAGCAAGGAAAGTCATTCTCATTGCTTTATTTGCAACAAATATCATCCTTTCATCAACTACTCTTTTATTGTAATAAAAAAGCTGAAGAGTAATCGCTGCTATCATTACAAAACCTACATAAACTAACCAAGAGCCAACTGAGCTAAAGCCTAGAAATGAATCACTTAGGTCTAGATAATCAAAGTATAACCCTAATAAAATTACGAATATAGCAAATGCGTACCTTGCTATTTCTCTTGGAGGTATATTTTTATTTTGTTTTTTCATTTTTCTATGTAAAATATATATTACATTAAGTATTTAAATCTTTCGGTAAATGTCAAATATACATTACATTTGTTTTTTAGAATTATAACCCTATTTGATAAAATTATTTCTTTTTTATAAATCTTAAGATTTCTTTTTCTCCGAGAACTTTTTTGGATTTTATTTTTAGACTTTCCCTTATATCTCGAACAAATCCCTTTGAATTATAATACCCTATTATTATTCCAGTAAAAATCATGGCTATGACTGAACCAAGTCCGGCCATAAGCATATCTTTTTGAGCATCCCAAATATCTCCTTGAGTTCCCAGATATGCAATCCCCAAATCTCCTCCAAACATAATTGCGATTGCCATTTCTATTATTTCATAAATAGCAGAAAAAGCCAGAACAAAATCTATTGGAAAATATAAATTCCATATGCCTTTTAAGTTTCCGATTCTAATTGCAACTTCTCTTATTGGGTATGCAAGCAATAATCCAAATGAAAAATGAACTATTCGGTCATAATGATTTCTTGGAAGACTAAAAAAATTCTGCAGCCAAAAACCAAATGGAACCTCTGAATAAGTATAATGAGTACCAATAATATGCAAGGTCATATAAATAAAAATAAGAGAATAAGAAACATTAGATAATTTAAACTTTTTAAAAGATAAAAAAATTAACAGGACAAATGGAACTGTTAGATAGTTCTCCATTTTCCAATCATCAAAATAAGCAACATTTATGCTTAAAATTACCCATATAAATACGTATAAAATTAATAAAATTAGAGGATATTTATGTTTGTAACTTGATTTTTCATACCAATACCAAACAAGGAGGGTAATCAAAAAAGAAATTAAAAAGATTATCCAGGGCCCAATAATAAAATGAAGTGCTATTGGAGAACTTCCTGCATACATTTTGTTAAAACTAATGCCAAATGATAGGAATACAGATATGCTGGTTATGAGAACCAATGTTAAAGCAGAAGTGCTTTTTCTGTATGCTAAGCTTGAAGTTACTCCAAAAACCAAAGCCATGAAAATCCCTGCAAATTTACTATGATAAGTATTATTTATGAAAAAATAGATTAGAAAAGACAAAATAACAATGATAAAAATCGCAGTCCAAGAATATTCTCCTCTTTTCATTATTCTTAAATAAGGAAGGATTATTTAAATGTTTTTGAAAAGTTTTATTAAAATAATTATTTCCCAATTTTATCTGAAGAGATATAGAGCTAAAACCCTATTCGAGTCTAATTCAAAATAATAAGGCAGGGGTCTTTCTTTTTTTTCTTCAGGATTTAGGGCTAAAATCCTTGGATCTCTAAGATGATGAATGAGCCGATGATTACTGAGAGACATTGCTTGAAGTCTTTTATAACTCTGGGAATATCTTTGATGGTCTGATTCTAAAAAACCAGTCATAGTTAAATAAAGTGCTTCTATTTCTAAATCTCCATTTTCAGTTGTCTTTGTAAATCCAACTGCTACAATATTATGTCTTTTATACTTACTACCTTTTGTAATAGAATCTAAGATTTCGTCTTCAGGAGCAGGTATAAATGGGGTCCTTTCAAATAATCCCACTAAATCAGTCCTAAGCGTTTTAGGTTCAGAATAAATTGCTCCTTTTTTTTCAGCAGACCCCATAGAATTAGATATGATTTAGACTTATAAGGTTTTTAGTTATGTAATATACACTACTTTTCAACTTTATCAGTTCTTTTATACTTTAACCCGTATTTTTCAAGAGTATTGATTATATTCTGCCGGCTTTCTGAATTACCACACCCTTTCCAATCAACTAAGACTTCTTTTACTTGTTCTAATGTTTTTTGTTCTGCTTCTGTTAACATATTCTCACTAATAGGAAGACAATATTCAGGAATAATGTGAGAAACTGCATAATTTGAATTTAATTGAACTTTGTTAAAATTAGGTGCATAATGAGGCCCTCCAATTCCGATTGTAGGGATCCAATGATGACTAGCAATAAAATTACTATCATAATTTTGTAGAGACAATATAGCTTTTGCCACAATTTTTGCTGCTTCTTTATCTTCCCATTGTTTAGGAGAACTTCCAAGTTCAATAAAACAGCAAGGCATCTGGGTTAATGGACCATGATGAGTTACTTCAAGAGTTATACTGTATTCTTCAGAGAGTTTATTTTTGTTTTCCTGATAATTTTTATTTAATTCTAAGAACAGATATTTTAGAACATAACTTGAAGTCTTGCATACTTTTCCAGGTTTACCTCCTAAATCTGCATTTCTCCAATTTCCAGGAGCATGCAATGAAAGAGAAGGATTTCCTTTTTCACTTTTATGAGTTGAAGCAAAAACAAGAAAATCAATATTTCTAAGTTCAGGATATTTTTTTTCTGAAATATCCTCTGAAAAAATAGTTTCTTTTGAAAGCTCAATTATAGGAATCTGAGGAGCATAAGCTAACTCTTTAAACTGTTCAACAATGTTTACTCCTGCTGAATTCAATTTTGAATAAGCTATTGCAAATCTCATAAAAATATAACCATAAACTACATTAAATAAA
>Ga0172381_10005450_pt1 | contig 12907 bp, 12 predicted proteins | sample Leawel6488metaG_FD_119754 | JGI IMG/M metagenome (GOLD analysis project Ga0172381, IMG submission 119754) | Leachate microbial communities from a municipal landfill in Southern Ontario, Canada - Leachate well 64-88 metaG | ecosystem: Engineered > Solid waste > Landfill > Unclassified | place...
TGAAGAGCGGCAAGAGTATGCCTGGGTTGAAGAATGGACCCGGCCTGAATTACCGCTTGCTATAAGAATGGATCTGACGCTCGGACCCGGGTCTTCAAACTCATCCTTTGTCAAGACCGTCAGCATTCCGGTGGCTGTACAAAAGGACAAAAAATGATTTTTTCGTCGCTTTCGGCTCCTCGCAATGACAGAATCAGGGGCAGCGTTTTAGTGATAGTGGTATGGTCATTGTTCATCCTGGCCAGTTTTGCCGTGGTTCTCGGATCTATGGTCAGGCAGAAGATGATCCTGGTCAAACGCCTTGAATCGCGCAATACGCTCAACGCGATCGCGGACGCGGCGATACCGCTCGGTATTGCCGAAGCCGGAAAATTTTCCGAGGCGGATTTTTTCGCTCTCAAGGATTCCTGGAGTAATAATGAAATGTTCAAGAGTATACCTGTTTCCGGAGGGACGTGCACGTTCCTCCGGCCGTTGCCTGAGCCCGCTGCCCAGGATCAGGTTTTTGCCTACGGCATGACCGACGAAGAGAGCAGAATAAATATCAACAAAGCGGATATGGAATTGCTGGTGTCCTTGATGAGAGTGGTCCTGGGCTGCGATGATAGCGAGGCGCAGGCTCTTGCCGCGTCGCTGATAGACTGGCGCGATGCCGATAACGATCTGTCCATACCCGCGGGGAGCGCTGAGACCACTTATTATAGGAATAGCCAATATCCCTACGAGGCGAAAAACGCTCCGTTCCAGATCCTTGAGGAGATCCGGTTGGTCAAGGGTTTTGACGCAAATGTCTTTGATTTATTGAAAAATTATATTACAATTTATGGAAGCGGTCGTGTTAATATAAATACGGCAGGCAGGGCGGTTTTATATACGATCGGCCTTTCGCAGATGATGGTCGACAGGCTCCTGGTTGTGCGGGCCGGCAAGGATCGCGTTGCCGGAACCGAAGACGATATGGTTTTTACCTCCATTTCGGAGGTCGGGCCTGAAGTTACCAAGACCGGCGGTTTTTCGCCTGACGAACTGGCGACATTCAACAGAGTGATCGACAGCCGTGCGTCGGTCAAATCGACTGTTTTTATGATCACGAGCATAGGGAAAGTCCCCGGGAGCAAGGATAGCGCCCGGGTTGAGTGCGTTATAGACTTGAAGGGGCGTATACTGGCGTACCGCCGGCAATAGGATCATTATGTTCGCAGCTCAAAGGAAAAAAGAGATCGTAGTCGTTTCGTCGACCGCAACCGGTTTGAAGATCGGCTGTTTGCGTTCGTCCGGCCAGAAAAAAGAGCTGCAAAGCCTTTTCTACAAGGATATTACCGGAGTGCCGGAGGCGGATGTCGCTAAGTTCGCTCTTGAAGCGATTGCCGCGCTGAAACTTAAAGATCCTGTGTTTTTGACCGTTATCCCTTCCCAGGTTGTTATCACAAAGAATATCGAGGTGCCGTCCACCAATCCGCGCGAGATCAAGGAAATTATCAGTTTGCAGGCGGGCAGGCATACGCCTTATTCCCGCGAAGAAGTCATCGCGGATCATATTGATATCGGAGTATATAAAAAGAATTACACCAAGATCCTTATGGTGATCGTGACGTCAAAGGTCATTAAGAAGCAGCTGGAGCTTTTAGGCAAGGCGGGGATCAAACCCGCAAAGATCTTTTTTGTTCCTGAAGTGACCGCTTGGGCAGCGGGGAAATTCCTGCGTTTAGACACGAACACGCTGCCTGCGGCGTTCCTCCATGTGGATCGCGATACAAGCGATTTCACCGTGGTTTATAAAGCGAAAGTCATTTTTGTCCGTTCAATCCCGTTGGGTTCCCTGGTCCTGATGAAGGAACCTGAAAAAAATAATCCCAAGTTGTGCGAGGAGGTTAAAAAATCATTTGAGGCGTATCAAGCCGAAGATATAGAAAAGAATCCCAGGTTTTTGTATTTGATGGGTTCGGTTGACAAGCTTGACAGCGCCTGCGATAGTCTGCAGGAACTGCTTAAGATCTCGATCAAACCGGCTCAATATATGAAGAATATCGCATTGTCCCGGGAGGTCATTGAATACCTGTCCGAGGATAAAGGCGTTTCGTTCTTTGATATTGTCGCGTCGCTTCTGGGTTCGGAAGAGGCGAGGGTCAATCTGATCCCTGAAGAGGTGAAACTCAAGCAAATCCTTCAAAAACGGGGTCAGGATCTGTTGCGCATGGGTATTTTATTCTTGACTATCCTTGTGCTCGGGTTTTTTATGTTGTTGTCGAATATCTATTTCAAGTCCGCGTACGTAAGGATCCTGGATGAAAAATTAATAAAGCTGGACGCGCAGACCAGGACCATCGAAGCTGATTTTATGAAGATAACGCTTATGCGGGACTATTTTTCAGATCAGGGTTACGCGCTCGATGTTATCGGGGAACTTGTTGAACAGGTCCCCAGTAATGTCGAACTTACCGAGATACGTTACGCCGGTCAGAATAAGCTCGCGATAAAAGGTGTCGCGGATTCCATGTCCGCCGTGTTCGGGTTTGTCGATAGCCTGTCCAAAGCGTCATATTTTAAAGAGGTGAAGACTAAATATACCACGAAACGCAAGGACGCCGGCCAGGATGTCGTTGATTTCGAGATAAACAGCCTTTTGCACAAAGGAAAACGTTGATCATGTTCAAACATATCCAATCGTTATATGCGACGATCTCCAAGATGTCTAAACGCGAGAAGATCGTGCTCTATGGCGCGGTCGCTATCGTCGCCATAGCGTTTTTGGATCGCGCCATCGTTGGGCCTATTATTTCGCGCACGCAGGCGCTCGATAAAGCGATAGCGGATAAAAGGGCGATGATCAATCGCGATATGAAGATATTGTCCCAGAAAGACAATATCGAGCTGCGTAAGGCGGAATACAAGGCTTTTAGCGTCCTGGAGACGACCCCGGAAGAGGATACAAGCTCTTTGTTGAAAGAGGTGGAAATCCTGGCCTCGAAGTCGTCAGTATATCTGGCTGACATGAAGCCGCAGGATCCCAAGCAAGAGCAGGATTTCAAGAAATATCAGGTGAATATCATTTGCGAATCCCCCTTCGATAAGTTCATCGAATTTATGTACAATATAGAAAATTCCAGAAAAGTCCTCAAAATAGAGAAGTTCTCGATCATCCGCAAGTCCAGGTCCGATGCGACGCTTAAATGTACGCTCACGGTCTCAAAGGTTGTTTTATCCGAAGATAAAAACAACAAATAGTTGACTAATAGTTGAAATTAGACTATAATAGAAAAAACATGTGAAAGGGAGGTGAAGCAATTGGGTTTAGTTACTGAAAGAAAGAAGACGGTTATTGAAACACATAAGGTTCACAATCAGGATACAGGTTCAGCGCAGGTTCAGATCGCGCTTTTAACTGAGAGGATCAATCTTTTAACTGGTCATTTCCAGGCTCATAAGAAAGATCATCATTCTCGCAGAGGGCTCTTGATGATGGTAGGCAAGCGCAGGAGGCTTCTCGATTATCTGAAGAAAAAAGATATCGCAAAATATCAGCAGCTGCTCCAGAAGTTAAACCTGCGTAAATGAGGTCGGTTTTATCTTCGTCCTGTTCATCGCTGCACAATCAGTTAAAAACATTGGGAAGAAAGGAAGTATTTTTGTATGCAACCTAATTCAGAATCTATTGCTTTCGGAAAAGAATCGTTAATACTGGGAACCGGCAAACTCGCAAAGCAGGCTAACGGTTCCGTAACCGTGACCTATGGCGGGACAGTTGTGCTGGTAACAGCCTGTATTTCAAGGAATATCCGGGAAGGCCAGGACTTTTTCCCGTTGACCGTGGATTATCAGGAAAAAACCTATGCGGCAGGCAGGATCCCCGGAGGTTTTTTTAAACGGGAAGGCCGTCCGTCCGAAAGCGAGATTCTGACATGTCGTCTTATCGACCGCCCCATCAGGCCTTTGTTCACCAAAGGCATGCTAAATGAGGTGCAGATAGTCGCTCTTGTTCTTTCCAGCGACGGGGAGAATGATCCCGATGTCATGGCGGTCAACGCCGCGTCGGCCGCGTTATGCATTTCTGATATTCCGTTTAACGGGCCGGCAGCGTGCTGCCGTGTCGCCCGGGTAAAAGGCGAGCTTATTTTGAATCCTACATATGCGCAGCGCGCCGCGGCTGAGCTTGACGTGATCGTGGTTGCCGGAGACAACGGTATTTGCATGCTTGAAAGCAAGGCTAATGAGATTTCCGAAGAGGAGTATCTTAAGGCGGTGCAGTTCGGCCACGCTTCGTTGCAGGATATCCTCGTTTTCCAGAAGAAATTCGCGCAAAAATACGGCAAGGCTAAGATCACGGATGCCGTGTATGTTAAGACCGATGAGGCTTTGGATCAAAAAGTCGCGTCACTTGCCCGTGATCGTCTTGTTGAGATTTATAAAATGGGCACAAAAGAAGAGAGGGAAGATAATGTTTCTCTCCTTTTTAAGGAAATAGTTGAAAAGCTTATACTGGAAGGATATACCGGAAATGTCATCAAGGCCGCTCTTCTTGAGGTAGAAGAAGCGCTGGTCCGCAAGATCATCCTTGAAGATAATATCCGTGTCGACGGGCGGGGATTCAAGGATATCCGGCCTATCACCTGTGAAGTCGCGCCTTTACCGCGCACGCACGGGAGCGCTTTGTTCACCCGCGGCCAGACGCAGAGCCTTTCGATAACAACTCTGGGAACCGGCGACGATGAACAGATGATCGAAGCTCTCGAAGGCGAACAGTATAAAACCTTTATGTTGCATTACAATTTTCCTCCGTTTAGCGTCGGTGAAACAGGCCGGATGGGAGGGGCAGGTCGCCGCGAGATAGGGCATGGAGCTCTCGCTGAGAAGGCTTTGGCGGCTGTTATGCCGACTAAGGAGCAATTCCCATACACGGTCCGCATAGTTTCAGAGATCCTTGAATCTAACGGTTCTTCCAGCATGGCAACGGTATGCGCCGGATGTCTTTCTCTTATGGACGCCGGAGTTCCCATCAAGGAACCTGTCTCAGGCATCGCGCTTGGATTTATAAAAGGCAGGAATAAGTCTATTGTTTTGACAGATATCGCCGGTGTTGAGGATCATTTCGGGGATATGGATCTTAAAGTCGCGGGCACCAAGAACGGCGTTACCGCTGTGCAGATGGATCTTAAAATCGACGGTATCACGCTTGACGAACTCAAGGCGTGTTTATCCCAGGCGCGTGAAGCGCGTTTGACGATTTTGGGCAAGATGACTGCCGTGTTGGAACAGCCGCGCGGCGCTATCTCCACCTATGCCCCGCGTATCGAGAAGATCAAGATCAATACCGAGAAGATCGGAGCTGTGATCGGCCCCGGAGGCAAGACCATTAAGGCTATTATCGCTGCGACCGGAGCGAAGATCGATATCGATGATGACGGCACGGTGCTCATTTCCTCGAACGATAACGCTAAATCTCAGGCCGCGATCGGAATGATCAAGGCTATCACCGAGGATGTTGAAGTCGGCCGTATCTATCCAGGTAAGGTCAAGCGCGTGACTAATTTCGGCGCGTTCTGCGAGATCGCTCCCGGAAAAGAAGGTCTGGTGCATGTTTCCGAGCTGTCGAACGAATTCGTCAAGGATGTCGCCAGCGTCGTTAAAGTCGGAGATGAGTTCAAGGTCAAGGTCGTCGCTATCGATGAAATGGGCCGCATCAACTTAAGTAAAAAGCGCGCGGAAGAACCGACTCAGAAGTGAAAGAGAAAAGGATAAACGAGTTTAAAGGCGTAATTCTCTTCGCCGCTGGACTCATCATACTGGCCAGCCTCGTTTCCTTTGATGTAAATGACCTGTCTTGGTACACATCGCATCCGAATATCCCTCCCCATAATCTGATAAGAACATTCGGCGCTTTGCTCGCGGGAATATTCATGTTTTTCTTCGGGTACGCGAGTTTTGTGGCTCCGTTGTTCATCCTTTGGGCTGGTATTAATTTTTTCAGGAACGAGCCTCCGATCGTTCGTGTTCCGCGGCTTATCGGCCTGATGGTGCTCATGCTGGCGGTCAGTTCCATGATCGCTTTGGTTTCTATCCGTCAAGAAACCGCAAGTTTCTATCGTTCCGGATTCCCGGGATTCCTCATTTCAAAATTTGTTGTTTCTTATTTCGGCCAACTGGGCGGGTATATCCTTTTTATAGCGTTGATACTGTTATCGCTCGCGCTGGTGACGGAAGTCCTTATTTCGACGTTCCTGATGCATACCGTTAATAACGCGCAGATGGTTGTGTCATCTGTAATGCCCGACAGGAAGAAACGCCTGTTTGACCTGCAGGCGATATTCAAACGCAATAAAGAGGCAAAGGCTGACGTGGAGCGGGTTCCGGGCAAACCGCGGGTCAATTTGCATATGCAAAATCCGGCGCCTGTGGACAAAGAGAAAAAGAATATAAAACAATCTGCCGCCGAAGAAGCCGCCCCTGTTACCTATATTAAGCCTAAGATCAAGATCAAGGAAGACGCGGTTAAGGCTGAGACGGAGTTGCCTAAACCCAAACAGGTGGTTACCAAATTTGGCGATTATCATTTGCCAGGTTTGGATCTTCTGGACTCTCCGCCGCCTTTCGAGGCGCGGCAGATCAAAGAAGACCTGACCAATAACGCGCGTATACTGCAGGAGACGCTTGAGGATTTCGGTATCTCGGTTAAGGTTACGGATATAGAGCGAGGGCCCATTATAACCCGCTATGAGCTTGAACCGGCCCCCGGGGTCAAGGTGAATCGCATTGAAGCGCTTGAAGATGATCTGGCGCTGGTTATGAAAGCGCAGTCTGTCCGTATTATAGCGCCCATCCCGGGGAAAGCCCGTGTCGGTATCGAAGTCCCGAATATGCAGTCGAGCCTCGTGTTCCTGCAGGAGGTTCTGGCGACCAAGGAGTTCCAGGATGCCAAGCAGAGGTTGACCCTGGCGTTAGGCAAGGATATAGCCGGTAAACCTGTGATCGCGGATCTGGCGCAAATGCCGCATCTTCTGATCGCGGGCACAACAGGGTCAGGCAAGACCGTTTGTGTCAACGGCATTATTTTGTCTTTATTATTCCGTTATTCTCCGAATGATTTGAAATTCCTGATGATAGATCCTAAGATGGTCGAACTCGCGCCTTATAATGGATTGCCGCATTTATTATGCCCTGTTGTCACGGAATCAAAGAAAGCCTCCACCGCTTTGAACTGGGTTGTTATCGAGATGGAGCGCAGGTACAGGCTTTTAGCCGAGGCAACCGCGCGTAATATCGTGGGTTATAATGAAAAGGCGGCTGAGAAATTACCTTATATTGTGGTTGTAATAGATGAGTTCGCGGATCTTATGGTTGTTGCGCGGGATCAGGTAGAGAACGCCGTGACCCGGCTGGCGCAGTTGTCGCGCGCGGTCGGCATACATCTTATCCTGGCGACGCAGCGGCCGTCCGTGGATGTTATTACAGGCGTTATTAAAGCAAACCTTCCTGCGCGCGTTTCTTTCAAAGTCGCGTCCAAAGTTGATTCCCGCACCGTCCTCGATACCAACGGCGCCGATAAATTGCTGGGCAGGGGCGATATGCTTTTTTCCCGGCCCGAGGATTCGAAGCTTATCCGGGCGCAGGGCGCTCTGGTCAGCGACGCGGAGATCGAGCGGGTAGCGGAATTCATTAAAAAACAGGCGGAGCCGGTTTACGATGAGACGATCGTCAAGGATCAGCAAAAGGGCGGCAGCTTTTCAGGCGAGAAAGACGAGATGTACGATGAAGCTGTGCGGATAGTTATGGAATGCAATCAGGCTTCGGTGTCTGTCCTCCAGCGCAGGATGCGGCTGGGGTATACCCGCGCGGGCCGTATCATAGATATGATGCACGAGGAAGGGCTGGTGGGTCCGTATGAAGGCAGTAAACCGCGCAGGATACTCGTTGACAGGGAATCATGGCTTTCGGAACACGGCTACATACCTCAGAACGCCCAGCCCATGACAGGGAATAAGGATGGATAAAACAGGCGCGCGTTTAAAGAAGATCAGAACGGATAAGGGCCTTAGCCTTGAGGAAGCGGCAAAGAAGACTAAGGTCTCTTTGTATATACTCAAGGCTATTGAGGATGACGGCTTTATAAATCTTGAGCCGGTTTATGTTAAAGGGTTTATCAAGATCTATTGTAATTATCTTAATGTGCCGCCGGCGGATTTTATATCCGAGATCAAAGAACCCCAGGTAACCATGAAGCTGTCTGATGCGGATGAGAAAGCCACGGCTTTCCTGCATCCGTTACCCGCGCGCAAACAGTTTATTCCCTGGCGTTTGCTGTTTACGGTGGTGGTTGTCGCGGTGGCTGTATTCCTTGTCGCGCGGGTCTGGCGTGACCGGCCCAGAGGTCAGGTCAAGCCTAAGCCCGTTGAGGCCCAAACAGCGAAGAAACAAAAGGCAAAGCCTGTTATCGCGCCGCCTAAAAAGCTTAAGATGATCCAGGCTGCGGCGCAGAATAGGAATATTCCCATCAGCGGCAATAAGGGCGATCAATCCGGGATCCGGCTTGGCATCCACGCTAAAGATGACTGCTGGGTGCAGGTGAAGGTAGACGGGAAGGTTATATTTCAGAGCGTGTTATTCCGCGGCAGGACGGAGAGCTGGACTGCCGGGGATAGAATAGATCTGTGGCTGGGTTCTGCCGGAGGAGCCGAGTTGGAAGTTAACGGCAGCCGGATCCCGTCTCTTGGCCGGAAGGGCCAGGTGTTGAAGAATATTGTAATTTCCAAAGACGGGTTGAAGGTAGGAAAGTGAAGAAGGCCCGCGTCGGGATCTTAAGCCTTGGCTGTCCCAGGAATCTGGTTGATTCGGAAACCTTGACCGGCAGGCTGTTCGCCAAGGGGTTTTCAGTAGTTGATATCAATGACGCCGATGTCGCGGTCGTTAATACCTGCGCGTTCATTAATGACGCGAAGTCGGAATCGATTGACGCGATATTGGAATTAATTGAAGCCAAGAAAAAAGGCAAGATCCGCAAGATCATTGTGTATGGTTGTTTTGCCCAGAGGTATAAAGACGTATTGCCGCGTCAATTGCCTGAAGTCGACGCTTTTGTAGGCAGGATACATTTTGATCCCGGGGCGCGCAGATACAGTTTAACGCCTTCGCATTTCGCGTATCTGAAGATCTGCGAGGGTTGTGTTAATCAGTGCAGTTTTTGTATCATCCCCCGTATTAAAGGCCGGTTCCGCAGCAATTCCCCGGGCGTGATCGCGGAACAGGCCCGAAGGCTCGACGCGCAGAAGATTTCGGAGCTTAACATTATCGGCCAGGATATAACCGCGTATGGCCGGGATCTTGGAACGCGCGCGAACCTCGTCGCTCTTTTAAAGAAAATCCTCAAAGCCGCGCCGCATGTAGGGTGGTTCCGCTTATTGTATTTATATCCCTCCCGCGTCAGCGATGAATTATTGCGTTTGATCAGGGATGAATCGCGCATTTGCAAATATATCGATGTGCCTATCCAGCATACCAGCGACCGGATTCTCAAAGCGATGAACCGCGCGACGACTCGCAGGGATATCGAAAACCTTGTTCAACGTATCCGTCGTATCGTCCCCGGGGTCGCGATCCGGACAGCGCTTATCACCGGATTTCCTACGGAGACTGATAAAGATTTCAAGGATATGCTCTCTTTTATCAGGGATACAGGGTTTGAGCGTTTAGGCGTTTTTATGTATTCCCGCGAAGAACAGACTAAGGCGTATGGTCTTGCCGGGCAGATACCGTACAAAGTAAAAGAAGCGCGGTTTAACGCCATTATGGCTGCTCAGCAGGAAGTATCGAGGGATATCAACAGCCGGTGTATGGGCAGGGTTATAGATGTGTTGGTCGAGAGTAAAGAAGGCGAAGGGATGTATCTGGGGAGAAGCCAGCATGACGCGCCTGACGTAGACGGCAATGTGTTCGTCAAGTCTCGAAAGGCGCTGCGGGCGGGGGAATTTGTAAAAGTGAACGTTTGTGACACCATGGAATATGACCTGGTAGGAGAGGTAATAAAATGAATCTTGCTAACAAATTAACGATATTGCGTATCATTCTCACATTTGTTTTTATGATCTTGTTGTCGGTTTCAGGATTGTGGTGGAAGGTCGGGAGTTTGCTGGTGTTCAGTATCGCGGCGCTGACCGATCTTTTTGACGGCCGCATAGCGCATAAATATAACATGGTTACTGATTTCGGCAAGCTCATGGACCCGATCGCTGACAAGATCCTCGTTTTATCCGCGTTTGCCGCGTTTGTTCAGATCCAGCTTGTCAAAGACTGGATGTTCATGATCATCATATCCAGAGAGATCATCATCACGTATTTCCGCTTGTTCGCGCTTAATAAAGGTAAAGTCATGTCCGCGGGAAAAATGGGCAAGGGCAAAACCGTGTCTCAAATGGTCATTATTTTCGTGATACTCGGTTTTATAGTTTTTAAAGAGTTAATGCTGGCGTTCTTTACCTGGAATCCGGCGTGGGAAAGCATGTTCCATCAGGGTATCGATATTTTTATGTGGGTCATCCTGGCGCTCACGGTTTATTCCGGTTGTTCTTATCTCTGGCAAAATAGAAGGATCATTACCAATATTTAATATGCAATTATCTTTGAGCGTCCCTTTGCGCACAGGCGTGAAGCTTACTACGACTTTTTTCGGCGTTGGATTCCTGCCGCTCGTGCCCGGCACGTGGGGAAGCCTCGCAGGTATCGCGGTTTTTTTGATCTTGCCCGCAACAGGTCTGTGGAGGATGTCGGTGTGCGCGGGGATCGCAGTTATCGGGTTGATCTTATGCGGTAAAGCGGAAACCGCGTTCGGCAAAAAAGACCCGAAATACGTTGTGATCGACGAAGTGGCTGGTATGATGCTCTGTCTTTTGTGGATGCCTTTTTACAATGTTAAAGTATTATTCCTGGCGTTCCTTTTGTTCAGGGCTCTCGATACGATCAAACCGTTCCCGGCCCGCTGGATACAGGATCGGCACGGGGCTTTGGGTATTATGGGGGACGATATAGCTGTTGCGATTTATACGAATCTTATCCTTCAGATCGTGTTAAGGCTTGTTTCTTGAAGTATTTCGTAGACGGGCCCGTTAGGTAAGAGGGTGCTCTTGAAAAGTGTTATCTTCCCTGCCTTGAATTCCCCGAGTTTTTCCGCTATGGTGGCTTCCGTTTCAGACATATCATGCGTCAAATGCTGCATGTTTTTTTGACTGCGCACACGGCCGATTGTGATATGAGAAGAAAAAGGTCTGTTTTCCCTGCCTATTCCGTACTTTTCCAGGCCGCTCTCCAATTGATCTACGATTGTTTTTGTTTGATCTTGACCCTGCGAGAGCCCGACCCATATAATCCGCGGCGACCTGCTGCCGGGAAACGCGCCTAACCCTGCGAGCCTGATAGTGAAGGGGGGCGTATGCGCGGCAATCTCATTCAATAGAACGCAAACCCCGTTTTGGGTCGTAGCATCGATCTCACCGACAAATTTTAAGGTAAGGTGTATATTCGAGGGCGGCACCCATTTGACGTCCGCGCCGGAAGCTTTAAGTTTGGCCTGCAGCCGGCTGATGCTGTCTTTAATATCCTGAGGAAGCTCTATAGCTATAAATGCGCGCATATGATTATGATCATGAGTATGGCTGAGCGACGGTGTCTCCCTGCTCGAACAGTCCTCAGCCTTATTTATAATAATCCTTTAAGCATATTTAACGCGGCTAGCGCGGATTGACTGCGGATGCTTGAGCGGGTGCCGCGGAAGTTGAACTTTGTGCATAAGGTTTTGTTGCGTGTTGCCACAGATATGTATACGGTTCCTACCGGTTTACGCGCGGTGCCGCCCGCAGGCCCTGCAATACCGGTTATTCCTATGCCGATACCGGTTTTCGCGATCCCGCGCACCGTCTGCGCCATGGCGGCCGCAACTTGTTTGGACACGGCCCCATGCCGGGTTATCAGGGAGAGGGGGATCGAAAGGATGGTGTGTTTTGCCGGGTTACTGTAAACAACGGCGCCGAAGATGAAATACGCGGAACTGCCAGGTAAGCTTGTTAAAATAGACGAGAGCATCCCTCCGGTGCAGGACTCCGCGACCGCTATGGTCTGTCCCGACCGCAACAGGCGCGTATGTATCTGTTGAATGAACGTTCGCATGGCATTATTATACCCTTGTTTTTGCGGCTTGACAAGGGGGCTGATTTGTATTATACTTATGAAGTTAATCTTCGGGGAAAGGCGTAATTCCTAACCGGCGGTTGAGCCCGCGAGCTGACGCACAAGCGGCAGACTGGCGCAATACCTTTTTAGAGCCAGGTACCGTGTGTACGCAGCAGATCCGGTAGATTCCGGAGCCGATGGTATTGCGGATGGTTCACCCAATCCAAAAGGATGGATTGGCGCTGGATCTTCCGCGCAAAGTCCAGATGAGAGAAGATTAGAGTCGAGTATTGTTATCCCCGAAGAACCATTTCGGGGATTTTTATTAATGGGATATGTCTGGTATGGTTTATTCGCTTCGCTCATAAACCATTAAGGTCAAGTAACGGGGTAGCTCTGGTATGTTTAATTCTATGCAGGATATTTTGCAGGATCTTAAAAACGGCCGCATGGTCGTTGTTGTCGATGATGAGGATCGCGAGAACGAAGGGGATCTGGTTATGGCTGCCTCAAGCGTCAAGCCTGAGGATATCAATTTCATGGCGACGCACGGCCGGGGGCTTATTTGCGTCCCGATGGATGAAGACCGGCTTAACACCCTTGAAATGCAGCCTATGCTTAATGAAAATTCCAGATCTGATAAAAAAGATCCTTTTGCTACCGCGTGGATGATATCTGTGGACGCGGCGCACGGCACAACGACCGGTATATCCGCGTCTGATCGCAGCCATACCATAGGTGTTTTGACCAATCCGCA
>Ga0172381_10005451_pt1 | contig 12905 bp, 11 predicted proteins | sample Leawel6488metaG_FD_119754 | JGI IMG/M metagenome (GOLD analysis project Ga0172381, IMG submission 119754) | Leachate microbial communities from a municipal landfill in Southern Ontario, Canada - Leachate well 64-88 metaG | ecosystem: Engineered > Solid waste > Landfill > Unclassified | place...
CCTGCTGGAACAATGAGTGTTTCTATTAGTGGTTTAAATGCATCAACTACTTACTTTTTTAGAGCAGTTGGAATGAATAATGATGGGACAACTTATGGATCAATACTAAGTTTTACAACTACTCAATCTAGTAACAACGGAGGTGGTAATGGTGGCGGTGGCGGTGGATATATTTCCATACCAACTGTTTCTACTATAAGTGCAGCTAGCGTATCCCAAAACTCAGCCACCTTAAATGGAACAGTGAATCCACACAATCACACGACTAATGCATGGTTTGAATATGGAACTTCAAGCACCTTAGTAAATGCAAGTGAAACAACACATATAACAAAAGGTTCAGGTAATACATCAGTTAATTTAAACCAAAATATTTCTGGACTTATTCCAAATACAAATTACTATTTCCGAGCTGTGGCTAACAACAACTATGGTACAGTTAAGGGTACTATTATATCTTTTACTACACCAGCAGTTATAGTAATTCCTACAACTGGTACTACTACTACTATTCAAGCAAACTATCTTAAAGTAAATGGAGCAAAGTTAAATGGTATGTTTATAAACCAAAATGTAGGAACAGCTATTGGATATTTTGAATATGGAAAAACTACATCTTTGGGTACTATTACGAATGATGTTAACTTGGGAACTACTACAATGGCTATGTTTTCCAAGACCCTTAACAACTTAAATCCAGGAACAATTTATTATTTCCGAGCAGTAGTTAAAAAAGGTAATACTACTTATAAAGGAAATATTTTATCTTTTAAAACTTTAAACCAAAATGTATTAATTGATAATAACCAAAATGATATGGTAATAGAAAATGAAGAGATAGAAGTTATTGAAATAATAGATGATCAGACTATTGAAATAACTACAGACAGAAAAGATTTTCTAGTAAATGATTATGTAAATTATTTAGTTACATTGAAAAATAATACTTCTAGTGATATTAAAAATATAAAAATAAATATTCAATTACCAGAAGGAGTTGATTTTAGGGAATCTGACCTTGGTGAAGAAACTAATAATAATACAATTACATTTGAAACTAATATTCTAAGAATAGGAGAAAATAGAAGTATTAATGTAATTGGTAAAATTAACCCTAGTGCATCTTCACGAGACATACTTATTACAACTGCAATTATGTCTTATGTAGAGGCAAATTCAGGTATTGAAAAAAATTCAGTAGCTTATGTAACTAATAATATTATAAGTAATCTAGGACTTGAAGCTAACTCAATTTTCGGCGTAGGATTCTTACCTTCTACTTTTCTAGGATGGATTATACTAATACTTATAATTTTACTTATTATAGCTATTGGTAGAAAAATATATAAAAATTATAAAACTGAAAAGAACGATATAGGAAATGCTAACAATATAGATGATTTGCCAATGTAAATTTATCAGTGAAAATGTGCCAATAAAAATTGCCCTTCGTAAGGGCAATTTTTATTTTATATTTTTTAGAATTTTGGAGTCTCTGGTGTGTCCCCTTTTCGAGCATCTTCTGCCATAGCATCGTCTAGTGAGCAAACTCCAGATACGCAAGCAAATTCTTTTGCTCCTACAGTATTGTCTTCTTGCTCATAATATACTAATTTAGAAAAATCAATATGTTTTATTTCTTTCATTCTTCTTTCATATTCTTTCTCATTTATTTCTTCATATGGAGCAAGTTGATAAACGTGTTCAGACCGTGGTAAGAAAGAAAGCCCTCCGACAATATCCCAGTTTTCATAAACAAAGTTTGCTACCTTTATCCATTCATCAGGACCAACATAAATAGTCACAGAAGGATTGTGTTCAATATAATTAACCTTAAGTCTTTTCCATTCATTTAAAAGATCTATGGCTGAAACCTCATTTCTAGTTATGGCACCAGGTGGAGCTTTTATTGGAAATTCCAATACTGCAACAGTAGAGTTAGCAGTCGAGTAACCAACTTCGGCTTTTGATGGCACTCCTTGATCTTTAATAAGCTGGAAAAGTGGATCATTGGTAGAAATACGAACTCTTCTTATATAATGTTTCGCATACCATGGATGCATACCAGAACCAACGTATAATAACTGGCCAGAATTACCATGAGGTTTTATGGTAGTAATACAAGTAGAATGATTTATATTAAATTTCTTTGCATATTCTTTATTGGTTTTAATTCCTTCTAGTCGAAGCTCATTTAAAACTTTTTCATTTCTAATAGTTTTATTATCGTAATAACCAGTAATTGAAACTCCCAACAATGCCTCTGCATCACAATTTTCTTTCCACTCTTTGGATAAATAACCAAAATTAGTCAAAGTTGCTTGATAAGTTCCTAAAATTGTTGCTAATCTTACTTTTCTTTTTAAATCTTCAGCCTTATCATTTGGGCGAACAACAATAGAAGTCAAATTACAAAACTGTTTTGAACGTAATGTAATCTCTCCACAAGGATTAGATCCTGGTAAGCCAACAATAACATTCTGCTCATCTATTATTCCATCTTTTTTCCAATTTTCAATTCTACGTTTTGGTAATTGAGTCATTAAACCACCTCTATTAAATATACCTCTTTCTCCTGTACCTGACTTAATTAATTCAACCCATTCATTTAAAAATTCTGCTGCTGAAGGTTTTGTATTATAAACTGTAGAATTATTTGCCATAGAACGCTGTCCATTATCAATCCAAAACTGCCCGTGCTTTGATTTGCGCATAGATTCATCATCTATGTCAGATAAGGAGATAAGGGCACTACGCCTTACACCTCCAGCCACCACAATGAGACCGATCTGGCATATTATGTCGTGTAGATCTAGATTGCCTAAACGTTTACCTTGTCTAGCTAAAATTTTAATTTTTGCAAAATTGATTAAATCAATCAATGGTTGTGGACCAGAAGCTCTACCACCAGCAGTTTTTAATCGAGAACCAGAGGGTCTGATTTTACTATAATCAAAATCAATATCATAACCATTGGCCCATGTCTGACAAGCCAATACAAAAGCATCAGCCCAACCTTCTTTACTATCATCTACTACATGAGTAGCTAATTTTTTTCCAGTCTGTCTTCTTATTTGTGGAAATTTTTGAACAGTTTCAGACTCAATAGAAAAACCAAGCCCAGCTCCACACATAAGAATATACATTACTTCTCCTAAGTCTTGCCATGCTGATGGAGCAATATAAGAACAGTTGTAAGCCCAAACATTTGTCTTTTCACAAGCTTCTCCTGCTGACCATAAAAGCCTCATTGATGGACAAATTTCTTGTTTTAAAATAGCTTCACGAATAAGTGGATAATCTTTCTCAGGACATTTTTTCCCAAGATTTTTTTTCATATAAGCAATAAAACGATCTACGGTCTCTATCCAAGTTTCTCTACGGCCTAAACCATCTTGCCATTTTGAATAAGTTCTATAAAAAATAAATTCTTCATATGAACTAACAAAATAAGAACTAGATGCATCAAAGATTTTTTTATTTTCGACAGGCATGCTTCCAACCTCACGCCTAAGTTCAGCTCTTTTTGATCTATATAAAATATAAGATTTAGCTGTTTGATGAAAGCCCAAATCCATAAGCTCAGCTTCTACCATGTCTTGTACTATTTCTACTGTTGGAGTAAAATCTTTATCCTTTTTATCACCTTTTAATAAAATTAATTTACGAAAAACTTTATTTGCCACACTCTCAGCATCTTTTTCTACACCCTCTCCAGTGGCTATAAAAGCCTTATTTACAGCATCAACAATTTTTTCTAAACTAAAAGGAACTATTTCTCCCTCACGGTTTCTAATACCTTTGATTTTACTTAATTCCTTTTTGTCTAAAATATTGTTTTTGTTCATCCTGTATATAATTTTATTATTATTGTTTTTAATAAAATTGTTAATCCCCACTTTTATCAAGTCGAGATCCCGATTTTACATCGGGACTTATAATAAGATAAACCCTATCATTTAACACAGGATTCATACTTCTTATTTTACTACTTAAAAAAAAATATGCTAGAAAAAACATTAAATAAAACAATTAATTTATCTTGTAAAACTGTGGAAAAAAATAGTCTATTTTTAAAGACTATTTAAGGTAAAAATTTAACAAAATCACCTATCTCTAAATTATTCTTTTCTGAAAAAAGAGCTGGAACCTCTAAAACATATTTAGCATCAAGGCTGGGATAAAAAATCTCAGGATAAGACAGTGGTTCTGCATTTTTTTTAATATAAATTACACTAAAACCTTCATCGATCCATATTATATCTATTGGAAAATTCATTTCTTTCATCCAAAAAGAATATTTAGCAGGCTTATTAAAAATAAAAAGCATTCCTTCTCCATTTTTTAGTTCATTTCTACCAGAAAGACCTCGTTCTTGCTCTTTACTAGTCAAAGCCAAGTCAACTTTGACTATATTTTCTCTAATTTTTATATAATTTATCTCACTAAAATTTTGATTACTTGTTTTTTTATAAAAATTACTATTATAAGTAAAAAAGACTACCAAAAATAAAAAAATGGCAAAAAGTATGTAAAAAAAATATTTTTTTGATTTATTTATTATCTCCACTGGTCCAACCAAAAAGTTTTCCTATAGATTCAGCTGTTTCGCGCTTTCGAATTACCTTAACAACTCCATCTTGAGCTAATACTTTCATGGGCTCAGAAAGTAAACAGTGATGTGAGGACAAGCTATCTTGATAGGCACCAGTATCTAAAATCGCCACAAGCTGTTCTTCATCTTTATTTAATCTTGGCATTAAAATATAATTTCCTCCAGCAGTGTATTTATCATCTGAATCACAAGTACTTCCTGCGAGCCAAATAGTTTTCAAACTATTAGTCATATTGTTAGCTGGAACTACATGCCATTTTTGGTGGATAGTCCAAGTATCAGCTAAATCATTTATAAAACTTCCATCAATTACATACCATGCTTTTGCATTTGCTTTTGGTATAACTTTTTCTGAAATTACTTTATAAATTGTGATTTGTGATGGTGCTACAATATACTGCCCCCATTCTACAATTAAGTTTGGATGTTTAATTCCAGCCTTATCAGATAAATTTTTTAAAATTTTTACTATCTTACTTGAAACACCTTTCGCAGTATAAAACTTTTTCTTTTCATAAGGTATACCAAAACCACCACCGATATCTAATGTGTCCAAGTTTTGGTGAACTTTTTGCAATTGAACATAAATATTAAAAGCGTGCTTAATGCCATCAAAAATACTTTTTTGAGTTTTAATTTGAGAACCTAGATGGTAGTGCAAAATTTTTAAATTTTTTATTTTATCTAAATTTAAAATATCTTTTTCTGAAAGACCAAAACGATCAAATTTTTTATCCCAGTGTGTATCAGCTTTTACATTTAAATCTACCCTAACTCCGACATCACCCTTATATTTTGAAATTCTTTCAATCTCTTCTGGTCCTTCAATAATTGGTATAATATTCATACCCTTTAATCTAAGATCTTCTATTAAATCTAGGTATTGATCAGTCTTCGGACCATTACAAATAACTCTTATTTTAGTATTGAATTTTTCTCCTTCCCAGAGTTTTCTCACCAACCAAAGTTCATTTGCTGAAGTAACTTCTAAATTAGCACCCTCAGACAAAAGTGGTAAAATAAATTCTTTATTTTGATTAACCTTCATTGGATAATGATAAAAAAATTTACCCTTATATCCATAGATTTTCATATAAGCTTGAAAATATCCTATTAAATCTTTCAAACGATCCTCAATAATAAAAGGGAAAATTACTTGTAGTGGTGTCCCATATTTTTTAGCCAAATTGCTTAAATTATAAATATTATAACCTTCAGTGACAGTTAGATCAGCATTCTTGCTTACACCAAAAAACTGAGTATTGAATTCCTCTACTCCCAATTTCCAAAATTTTTTCCAATTTTTTTCTTGTTTTTTTGTTTTTTTCTCAGCCATTTATTTAGGTTATTAGTATAACAAGATGTCAAAAAATGTAAAGACTTTCTTATATTTTATCTTTTAAATATCTACTTAAAAACTCTTCCTTTAGTTGGTGAAAATTATCATCTAGAATAGACTGTCTGATTTTTTTAACCAAATTAACAATAAAATATAAATTATGAGTTGAAGCTAGCGTTCCAGCCAACATTTCCTTGCCATGAAATAAATGTGCAATATAAGCTTTAGAATAATTTTTACAGGTATAACATATACAATCATTTTCAATGGGCTCAAAGTTAGTTCTGTATTTTGTATTAGTAATACTTATCTTTCCATCCTTAGTGTAGATCGTACCATTGCGCCCAAGTCTCGTAGGTAAAACACAATCAAAAAGATCTACACCATTTTCTATTCCCATAAATAAATCTTCTGGTTCCCCTATTCCCAATAAATGTCTTGGTTTTTCTTCTGGTAAAATTTCATTCACCCACCTTACTGCTGTAGACATATCTTCTTTTGCAAATGATCCACCAATACCAAAACCGTCAAAATATTTTCCTTCTACATTTATTTCAGCAATAATTTTTGCAGATTTTTTTCTTAAACTTTCCTCTCGCCCACCTTGCACTATTCCAAAAAGAGAAGGTGAAGTAAAAGTTCTTTTGTGGGGTGTCTCGCAGTCCGACGGGTCGAGAGGCAGCGCTGTGCCAGCAGGCACAGACAGCGACCCCACAGAAGAAGCTTTTGCTTCACCGAGTAATTTAGAATGGTGAATAAGACATCTCTCCGCCCAGCGATGTGTACGTTCGAGAGCTTCTTCTTGATATTTTAAATCTTCTGCTGGACTAGTACATTCATCAAAAGCAAAAATAATATCCGCACCTAAGTTGTGCTGAATCTCAATAGATTTCTCTGGTGTTATATAATGTATCGATCCATCAAGATGTGACTTAAATGAAACTCCATCTTGTCCAATCTTAGCCAATCGTGGTGCATCACTATCATCAAAACGTTCTGGAATTAATAATGAAGGATCTGTAATTTTTGTAATTTTAGAAATATCTTTTCCATAAGCAGCACCAAGTGAAAAAACTTGAAAACCACCAGAGTCTGTCATCGTAGGACCATGCCAATTCATAAACTTTCCAATACCACCAGCATCTCGCACTATTTCATCTCCTGGTTGTAAATATAAATGATAAGTATTGCCCAGCACAACCTCTGTGCCAGCATCTCGTACTTGTTCTGGGTTTAATGATTTAATCGTCGCCTTAGTCCCCACAGCGACAAAAGCTGGGGTATTTATCACTCCATGTGCCGTCTCCAATGTTCCAACTCTACCTAAACTATTTGCTAACTTTTTTTCAATTTTAAAATTCATAATAATTCACTTGCGTTAGGTCTTACCTAACGCAGTTTATCTCTCGACTTCAACAAATTTTAATTCTTGAATATTTACTGGACTAACTAAAAGTGCTTTTTGAAAAGAATCTCGTGGGTCTGAAATTATATTTTCAACAGTACCTAAAATATATGTATCAATACCTGGTAGATCAACCTCTGTTCCAATATCTAATATAAAATCTCTAGGTAAAATCATTTCAAAATTTCCACCACCTCTACCTACTGCTTGCATAAAAATACCACTACCGTTTATAACTACTTCTGTCTTTTCTCCTACATTTGAAAATAAAATAACTTTTGATGAATAATCATATACTTCAGCTATATAGCCAATTGGTACATTACCAAGAGCAAAAACTCTTTTACCGACTATTAAACCATTATCCAACCCTACATCGATGATCAGAGTATCATATGGAGAATTATTTGGCTTAGATAAAATACTAGAAAGGATCATTTTATCTATTTCTTTCTTCCTGCCTAGTATTTCTTTTATTTTATTATTTTCATCTACAACAGAAATATAATTAGCTCTATCAGCTTCACTGTTTAAAATTTGATTTTTTAAATTTTTATTTTCCAAAAGTAATTCTTTTTTTGAATAAAAATAAGCACCAGTATCTGAAAACTTCTGACCTATATTATTACCTAAATTTATAATAGGCCTAAAAACAAAATGTGCAGCAGAAGATAAACCATAAAATATACTTGACCAAAAATAAAAAATTAAAAATAAGACAATAATACCAATTATTATCTTATATATTTTCCTTTTTTTATTTTTTTTATCTAGGAGGTAACTCATTTTGATTACTGATCAAAACTTCATTATAAAATGGAAGATTGTCTAAAATTATACCAGTTCCACGAGCCACAGCAGAAAGAGGATCATCTACCATATAAACTGGAATTTTTAAATTACCTTGTAATAACTTATCAAGTCCGGCAAGTAATGCTCCGCCACCAGACAATGTAATACCTGAATGCATTATATCTGACAATATTTCTGGTGGAGTAGTTTCAAGTAAATCTTTTACTCCATCTACTAATTCCCTAACAGATACTGCCAAAGCTTCGCGAATATCAGAATCAGTTACAATTACCTCACGAGGTAATCCAGTCAGAAGATCTCTTCCTCTTACTTCAGTTTCCATATATTCTCCAGGAATAGCAGATCCAATACTAATTTTTATCATTTCAGCCGTTCTTTCTCCAACTAATATTTTAAATTCATCACGCATATAAGTGATAATGTCATTATTCAATCTATCTCCTGCTACTTTAAGATTTTTAGATCGCACTATACCTCCTAAAGAAATAACTGCTATATCAGTAGTTCCTCCACCTATATCAATAATCATTGAACCTACAGCATCTTTCACTGGAAGCCTAATACCAATAGCTGCAGCCATCGGTTCTTCTACTAAAAAAACTTCTCTTGCACCAGCTGATCGAGCAGCATCATATACAGCTCTAGTTTCTACATTTGTTGTACCAGAAGGAACACCAACTAAAACTCTAGGTCTACCAAATTTTTTAGAAATCTTATCAGCTTTATTTATTAAATATGAAAGCATCTCTTCCGTTATTTCAAAGTCAGAAATAACCCCATCTACAAGAGGTCTAACAGCACGAATATGCCCCGGTGTTCTACCTAACATTTCTTTAGCTTTCGCTCCTACAGCTAAAACTTGATTTGTTTTATTGTTCACCGCAACAACAGAGGGTTCATTTATGACCACGCCATGACCTTTTAAATAGACCATTGTATTTGCAGTACCTAGGTCTATTCCTATATCATTTGACATTAATTTGTAGAATTTTTTTAACATTCTTTAATAGGCTCTTCCAGATAGAGGTTTAACCTCTATCTGGTTAATAATTTTAATAATTCGTCTAGATTTACAATTTTTCCTTTTTCTTCATTGCGTTTTTTTAATTCGACACCTCCATCCTTAATACTTCTCTCAGATACAACTAAACGATAAGGTATACCGATCAAATCAGCATCTGCAAATTTTTCTCCAGCTGAATTTTCCAAACGATCATCAAATAAAACTTCAATTTTATTTTTCTGCAATTCTTCGTAAACTTTATTAGCCTCAGCCAGCACTGTCTCCTTGTCCCCCAATACTAATAAATGTACTTGAAACGGAGCCACTGTCTCTGGCCAAATAATACCCCTATCATCAGAAAGTACTTCTACTATTGTACCCATCAATCTACTTAATCCAATTCCATAGCTTCCCATTATTACTAAATTATCTTCACCATTTTCATTTTTATATTTCAAATCAAAAGGTGATGAAAACTTTGTACCAAGTGAAAAAATATTTCCAACCTCTATTCCTCTTTTTTCTACTAATTCTTCTTTCTTTAAACTTAAACTATTAAGTACTTCATCATCATAAACTTCTTTATTAATAGCAATGCCTTTATTTTCATCAATATAAATTGTATCTTCACCAGAAGCAGTAAGAGTTTGAAATTCATGTGAAAATTTTGAAAAAGTTCCACCAGAAGCAAAAGTCATATATGTCAAATGGCCTATGCCGGCTCTCTTAAAAATATTTTTATAAGCTATTTTTGCTTTTTCATAAAACAAATCATGCTCTTTTTCATCTTTAGAAAAGGAATATAGTGCTTTCCAATAAAATTCTCTACCTCTCAAAATTCCAGATTTACTTCTAATTTCATTTCTAAAAATATTTTTAAAATCATATGGGTAAATAGGTAAATCTTTATAAGAACTTACATACTGTTTTAAAATATTTGCATGCGCTTCCTCATTTGTAAAAGATAAGCCTACTTCCCCGCCGTTTTTTAATTTAGACTTAAACCAATTATCTACGACTTCGTCGTCCCATCTATTTGATTTTTCCCAAATTTCTTTATTTTGTAAAACAGATGTACTCATCTCTATTCCACCAATTTGATCCATTTCTTCTCTAATTATATTTTCAATCTTTTTTATAACCCTTAAACCAAGTGGTAAATATGAATATACTCCAGCCATTTCTTTGTGTATAAAACCTCCACGTATAAGTAAATCAGCATTTACAGACACCTCATCAGAAGGAGCTTCTTTCCTTGTTTTAGTAAAAAGTTGTGATTGTTTCATTCCTTCATCTTACCCTAAAATTCTTTGCTTTGCAAAAATTCGAGTGATCAGACCTTTCTCTATTTTGGTCCAAAAAAAACCTTTTTTGCAAAGATATAAAAATTTGCAAAAAATAAGGCTTTTTGTTAGAATAGTCCTATGCAAAAAATAGAAAATAAAGACGGAGTTATTGAGGAAATGTTCAAAGCCGGTGCTCAATACGGCTACTCTAAGACAAGAAGACACCCTTCTGTTTCTTCTTTTATTCACACCACTAAAAATAAAACAGATATTATAGATCTTGAGAAAACAAATATTATGCTAGAAGATGCTTCCCTTTTTATAAAAGAATTGGGCTCTAAAAATAAAGTGGTTCTTTTTGTTGGAACAAAACCAGAAGCTCAGGAAATTGTTAAAAATGCAGCTGAGTCTCTAAATATGCCATATGTAACTGAACGTTGGATCGGAGGAACTTTAAGTAATTTTACTGAAATAAAAAAGAGAATTATTGAATTAGAAAACTACCAGAAAGATAGTACAAGTGGTGAACTTCAAAAATACACAAAGAAAGAAAGAGTTGTTATGGCTAAAAAAATGGAAAAACTAGCTAAATATTACACAGGGTTACTTTCACTAAAGAAAACACCTGATGCACTATTTATAATTGATGCAAAAGCAGAGCACATCAGTGCCACTGAAGCTAGAAAATCAAATGTTCCTGTTGTGTCTTTAGTAAATTCTGATTCAAATATAAAAAGTATTGATTATCCTATTGTGGCCAATGATGCCTCTATTCCTTCTATTAAGTTTTTTGTTGATTCAATTGTGAAAGCTTATAAGTCTGGTCAAATGTCTACACCAGAAGATAAAAAATAAAAAAATATGTCTACAAATATAACCACAGAACTTGTTAAGGAACTTAGAGATGCAACTGGTATCTCTGTAATGCAATGTAAACGTGCATTAGAAGAAGCCGAAGGTGATATGAATAAAGCCCTCGCTATTTTAAAAAAAACTAGTTCTGATATCGCTACTAAAAAAGCTGATCGTAATGCAAAAGATGGAGCAGTAATGATTAAGTCAAATGAAAATAAAGCTGTATTAGTGGCCTTACATTGCGAAACTGATTTTGTATCTAGAAATGAAGATTTTGTTTCTTTACTAGAAAAGCTTTCTGAAATAGCCTTTAATGATGGAATTGAAAAAATGAAAGAAGAAGGTAAAAGCTTGATTGATCCAGTAATCCAAAAAACTGGAGAAAATATACAAATTGGTGATGTGTACCTAGTAGAAGGTGATGTAATTGGAAATTATGTTCACAATAATAAATCTGGAGTAATAGTAAGCCTTACTGGTGGAACAACAGAAATTGCTCGTGATATATCTATGCATATTACAGCTATGAAGCCAGAATATATATCAGAAAACGAAATAGATACTGAAGTAAAGAAAACCATACAAGAAATAATGGAAAAAGAAGTTGCTAGTATAGATAAACCTGAAGAAATAAAAAAGAAAATGCTTGATGGTAAAATCAATACATATTTTAAGGAAAAAACTCTACTTAGCCAGCCTTTCATAAAAAATGGAGATGAGACAGTAGGCCAATTGCTTGAAAAATCAAAAGCACAGATAAAAGAAGTAAAACGTTATTCAATTTAATTGAACAATCTTTATATGTCTATTTCATTAATTTTGTTTTTCACATCCATCGTTGGGATTACCATAATGATAGGTAGGAGGCTCTTTCTACTTAAAAAGAATCCTACTATTTTTGAAGATAAAATTTTATTTGTATATCCAAATTTAAATGAATTAAGACATATCGTTGTAAAAAAAAGTAGTGAATATGGTTATATAATATTAGTAAAAATAATTCGCTTATCAATAAGATCATCTAAAATTACAAAACATTACTACAAAAAAACAAAAACTAAGATTAGAAAAATAATCAACAAACACGATATTCAAAAAGAAGAAATTGAAAAAAAAGAAGTTTCAAGTTTTCTAAAGAAAGTTTCTCAATATAAAAATAAAATTAAAAATATTAAAAATCAAGTAATAGATGAGGAAAAAGAAAATTCGTAAAAAAATAAAAAGTATGTTATATTAGAAAAATCAAATATTACCGCCTTAGCTCAGCTCCGACGAAGCGAAGCTTGTCGGAGAGCCGACTGAAACGTCGGCTTTGGTAGAAAGTTATATATTTATGTATTAAAAAAAGTAAAATAAAATATGCCGCCTTAGCTCAGTTGGTAGAGCAACGCTTTTGTAAAGCGAAGGTCCTCAGTTCGAATCTGAGAGGCGGCTCAAAGTAAAATAAATATCTAATTACTCAATAAATGAAACAATACTTCTCGTTGGGATTATTCGAGGCCTCAAGGCGGCTCAAAGTAAAATAAATATCTAATTACTCAATAAATGAAACAATACTTCTCGTTGGGATTATTCGAGGCCTCAAGGCG
>Ga0172381_10005455_pt1 | contig 12903 bp, 13 predicted proteins | sample Leawel6488metaG_FD_119754 | JGI IMG/M metagenome (GOLD analysis project Ga0172381, IMG submission 119754) | Leachate microbial communities from a municipal landfill in Southern Ontario, Canada - Leachate well 64-88 metaG | ecosystem: Engineered > Solid waste > Landfill > Unclassified | place...
AAATGACAGGCGACAGGGAACAGGCAGTATTCGAAGCCGGGATAAAACTCGGGGCGCTCTACCACCAGTGGGTGGGAACCCCCATCTCCCGTGCATCCGCAGCAAGCATAGAGTCGGCGATCGAGAAGGCAGTGATCCTCCAGCCATGCGTTGAGGAGATCACCGTCAGGCTTGACCGGAGCCTGATGACCGAGAACCGGTTCGGATACAGCGAGCTCTCGGGCATGATGTTCGATGCCGAGATCGTAACACGGGTCGGCTTTGCCTACTGCCGGGCCCGTCTCTTCCCGGACAAAGGATATCCTCTCATGAAGATCGTGGACTGCCATGAAATCCAGAACAATTCCCATAACTGACGATCATATCCATATCGACCCGGTCAATGGCCGGGGTCTCGAAGCGGTGAAGGATTTTTCCCGGGTCGGGGGCACGCACCTTTTTCTCGTGTCAAAACCTTCCTGGTCACTGTCAGTTCACCCGGTCACGGGCGAAGACTATGCCCGGGTATTCGACGAGACGATCCGTATCGCGGAACTGATCCGGGAGACGGGCGTCATTGCCTTTCCGGTTCTCGGTGTCCACCCGGCCGAGATCACGCACCTCACCGGGCGCATGCCGCTCGCAGCCGCCGTTGAAACCATGAAAGGGGGGATCGATTGTGCTGCACGCTATGTCCGCGAGGGAAAAGCCGTTGCCCTGAAGAGCGGGAGGCCGCATTACGAGGTGAGCCCGGAGCTGCTCGCTGCATCGAACGATGTGCTCATGCACGCTCTCTCTGCTGCCGCGGACTGCGGGTGCGCCCTCCAGGTTCATGCCGAGACCGGGCCCTGCACGGATCTCGTGGAGATGGCACGCCATGCCGGCATGCCAAAAGAGCGCGTGGTCAAACACTACGGGGGACCCGACACCCCCCTGCACCCCTCGCTCATCGCAAAACACGAGGCGATACCGGATCTGCTGCGGTCGGGAAGGGCATTCACCATGGAGAGCGACTACATGGACGAGAACTCCCGGCCGGGCGCCGTCATCGGTCCCAAATCCGTTCCCCGCTATACCCACAAGCTGATCGAATCCGGGCAGATGACCGAAGAAGACTGCTTCCGGGTCCATGCAGAGACCATACAGAAAGTATACGGCGTTCCCATTATCCTGGAATGAGCCCGGGTGCTGGTACAGACTCACCTTTTTTTATTCCCGCCCGCCAATGAGTGATCAATGTTCCTCAAGATTCACCGTTCCCGGGAGGCGGCGGATGTCGTGGCAGTCTGCGATCGCGAGCTTATCAATACTACGATCTGCAACGAGACTATGAAAGTCATAATCCACGACTCCTTCTATGGCAAGACTCCCGTAACCGAGAATGAGGTCAGGGAAGCACTGAAGAATGCAGGAAATATCAATCTCATCGGAGAGCGGACAATCTGCCTCGCCATCGAGATGGGACTCCTGACGCGGGCCGACTGCATCATGATCGGCAGCATACCGCACGCACAGATCTACAACTTATGAGTATACGTGATAATTTCTGCCCGAAATGTGGCAGGCCTTCTGAAACCGACGGGCTGTGCAAACAGTGCCAGATCGGGAGCACGCCATGGTTCACCTGCGACAACCGGGTCCAGCATGTCCAGTGCCCCAGCTGCGGGGCAACAAAACAGGTCAACACCTGGACTGACACCAACCGTGAGCGGGACGAACTGGGCCCGGAACTTGCAAGATCCGCAGTGCATTTCCACCCGGATGTGAAAAAGCCAACAATCGATGTGACCATTGTCGACATGACCCAGAACCGGTCACGGGCCACCCTGACTCTCCGCGGCACCATATACAAGACCGCGGTTGAAGGAACCTGCACGGTCGAACTGATCTGGCACAAGGAGCAGTGCGATCGCTGCAACCGGATCAGCGGGAGTTATTACGAGGGGATCGTCCAGGTCAGGGCGGAAGACCGGATTCCCAGCACCTTTGAGATCCAGATGTCGGCATCCATCGCACAGCAGATCGAGGATAATCTCCAGTCCGGGGGGGAGCGCCTCTCGTTCATCTCGGACATGAACGAGATCCATGACGGCATCGACATCATCATCGGCTCACAGCACATCGGCCTCCTGATATCGCAGGGGATTGTTGCCCAGCTCGGCGGGCGGTACACAACGCACCCGAAACTCGTTGGCGAGAAGAACGGCCGGCAGCTGTACCGGATCACCTATTCCGTGCGCCTTCCCCGGTTCCAGAAACACGATGTTGTCCGGGCAGCGAACCGGTATTACGAAGTCGAACGGGTGGAAACACGCTCTGTGCGGGTGACGGATCTCCGGGACGGGACGTCGAAGACCCTGCGGGACGATGCGATCGAACGTATCATCGGGAATGCCCGGAGTGCCGAGTCGGCCCTCATCGCATTCTCCGAGACATCCGGTATCGGTGTCCTCGATCCGGTCTCCGGGAAGACAATCGAGCTTGCAAAACCCGGGTGGGTTGCAATCCAGGCCGGGGATCATGTCAGCATTCTCCGGGATGGCAACCAGGTAGTCATTGTCAGATAAGAATGAGAGTACGGAAAATCAGACGGGCTGATCTCCCTGCGATTGGCAATGCCGGGTGGGTTGATCCTGCGCGGGATCCCTACATCGAGGGAAATATTGCATGGGTACCGGTCCTCTTGGGCGAGCCGTTCGATGCGGAGATTCCGGAACGGCAGCGCTATGCCGGCCCCGGCTATTACATGATGGGCGACGTGGCGGTGATCCACGGCGAGAAGCCCGCCCCTGCCGAACTTGACAGGATCATCCGTTTCCGCCACCCCCGGGGGGTTGTCTGGATTACCGATCTCCGGGAGGTGACCCGGACACCGGAGACCGAGATCCTCTGGGGTACCGCTGGCGAGGTGCGCCATAAAGAGAGCGGGTACACGTACTTTCTCGATCCGCAGAAGGTCATGTTCTCGATGGGCAACCGGAACGAGAAAACCCGGCTTGCCGGTCTGATCCGGGCCGGGTCCGGCAACGAACGCGTAGCCGATATGTTTGCCGGCATCGGGTACTTCACGATCCCCCTGGCGGGTGCCGGTGCCCGGGTTCATGCTATCGAGATCAATCCCGTTGCATTCGGGTACCTGGAACGGAATATCCGGGAGAACCGGCTCACCAGTCGCATCACCGCAACGCCGGGCGACTGCCGTACATCCCTGGATGGCACCTATGATCGGATCGTGATGGGGCATTTTGACGCGGTGAGCATGCTCCCCGAGGCTCTCGCCCATGCAAAGCCCGGGACTATTCTCCATGTCCACAGTATCGGCACGGCCGATGAACAGATCCGGGTAATGGTGGAAGGAGCAGGTTTTTCTGCTTCCATCCAGGTACATAAAGTGAAGAAATACCGGCCGCATGCATGGCATGTGGTGCAGGATGTGACGATCTCATGACGCCCGTGCAGACCCTGACCGGAAAACAGGTTGTTGTTGCGGTTACGGGAAGCATTGCCGCAGTTGAATGCGTGAAACTCATCCACGCATTGCGGAGGAAAGGTGCCGTCGTGCAGGTCGTGATGAGCAATGCAGCAGCGGGGATCATCACTCCCGATGCCCTTTCCTATGCCAGCGGCAGGCCGGTCATCACCCGGATCTCCGGTCTTGTTGAGCATGTGACCTGCTGCGGGGACGATGGCAGCGCCGATCTCCTGCTCATCGCACCCTGCACCGCGAATACCATCAGCAAGATCGCCTGCGGCATCGACGACACGCCCGTCACGACATTTGCCACAACAGCGATAGGCAGCGGTATGCCGGTGCTGGTCGTCCCGGCAATGCACCACAGCATGTTCCGGCACCCGGGCCTTACGGAAAATATCAGGAAACTGGAAGCCTGGGGTATTAGGGTTCTCTCCCCGCGCATTGAAGAGGGAAAAGCAAAGATTGCCGATATCGGCGAGATCGTGCTCTGGTCGGAGCGGGCGGTGATGGGAAAACCCCTTTCCGGAAAGCGTGTTCTCATAACAAGCGGGCCGTGCCGCGAACCGGTTGACGATGTGAGGATCCTGACCACCCGGTCCAGCGGGCAGATGGGAAGGGAACTCGCTCTCCAGGCATTCCGTCTCGGGGCGGACGTCACGGTCGTTCACCGGGATACCTTTCCCTGCGTGCAGAATCTCCATTCGGATACCGCGGATGAGATGCGTAAAGCGGTCCTCGATCATCTGAAAGGGCAGAAGGGCGCGGACATCTACATCAGTGCAGCGGCAATCTCGGATTTCGCACCAGAGAAAAAAGCGGGAAAGATCGCGAGCGGCAAACCAGCGGTCATCGATCTTCGCCCTCTCCCGAAACTGCTGGGGGACGTCGTGAAACGGTATGCCCCCTTCACGGTTGCCTTCAAGATCGACCGGAAACCGGAGGTCCAGGCCAAAGCCATGATCCGTAATGGCATCTCCATGGTCCTGATGAATCACCCGGAGACCATGGGGAATTGCACCGGGGACTACCACCTGCTCACATCCGGTGGCAAAGTGCGGATCACGGGCACCAAAGAGGAAGTTGCTGAAACGATCTGGTGCGAAATACTCAGGACCGGTAAATTCAGCAATGGATAATCCGGTGTATTCATTAATGAAACAACTGTTTTTTTTTAAAAATTCTGCTCTGTTGAAACACCCATGAACGAGCGTGAGCGTTCACACCCGGACTATGAAAATAGCGAGAATGTAATCTGGTGAGAACACCCCGCCTCAGAGCATCTCTGGCGCACGGAAGGGAAATACCCTGTTTTCCGGTATGCCGATAGTCACTGATCCGCCGCGTGGGCATCCCATCGGGGGCTGCGGCCTCCCCCCGGAAGGTAGGGGGGTATCTGCCCCCATCATGATATCGTGTATGAGTCGGAATTTCCAGAACCCGGAAATTCCCGGAATCAAACGCACCACGAGAATATTATCTCCTGCCGGTTGACGGCCAGCGAATCGGTCAGGATGCCTTATAGTAAGAAAAGACCAATAGTGAGTGAACAAAGGGCCATCCATGAAACCAGGTACTGTCACCGCTTTCTGCCCGGGCCACATCTCGGGATATTTCAAACGCATCAGCGGAGATACCCGGGCTGAAACCGGAAGCATTGGTGCGGGAATTGTCATTGACAAAGGTGTCTCTGCCACCGTTGCTGCATCCGGCAGGACGTCGGTTCTCGTCAACCGCAAAGATGCCCGCGGCACGGTGAGAGAGAGCAGGGCAGGGTCTCCTCTGCTCGAATCGGTCATGGAGCGTCTCGGTATCACCGCTTCCGTTGTCACGGATTGCCAGCTCCCGATCGGTGCCGGGTTCGGGCTCTCGGCAGCCGCACTCCTGTCAACACTGACAGCACTCAACCGGTTGTACCACCTGGATCTTGCCGAACATGACATTGCGCTGTATGCCCACGAGGCAGAAGTCCAGCATCGCACCGGCCTTGGCGACGTTTCCGCCTGCCAGGGAGGGGGATGGGTTGTGCGGAAAGGCCCGGGGATCGATGGACGGATCGAGAGAAGGTACGATCTCACAGAGCCGATCTATACGGTCAGTTTCGGCCCCATCCACACGCCGAGCGTGCTCGGGTCGCCCCGCCAGATGGAGCAGGTCTCCACGGCATTTCCCCGGTCATCCCCAAAAAATGTCGGGGATCTCTTCCGGCTCTCCCGGCAGTTTGCCCTGCACAGCGGGCTTGCCACACCCGGGGTAAAAAAAGTCCTTGAGACCTGCACCGCACACGATGTCCCGGCGAGCATGACCCTGCTGGGAAATGGCGTATTCGCGTATGGCAGGGATGCCCGGCAGATCCTCGCGCAGACCGGCGAGGTCTATGAATGCAGCATGGCCCGGACCGGGGCCCGGGTAACCGGAGTATTGCCATGATCCCTCCCGATCATCCCCGCTACCGCTCCCTGGTAACACGCGAGCGCCTGGCGGACTGCGCCCGGTCCGGTATCGTGGCCATGGAAGGCCTCACTTCGCACGGCAGGGGAGAAGCCTTCGATTACCTGCTGGGCGAGCGGACCCTCGGGAGCGCACGGATTGCCGAACAGACCGCTGCGGCCATGCTGCTTTCAGCCAGGCATCCCGTCATCTCGGTCAATGGCAACACGGCAGCACTTGCGGCCCCGGAGATTGCAGCATTGCAGGAAGCCTGCGGGGCAATCGTTGAAGTAAACCTCTTCCATCGCACCGAGAAACGCGTAGCCCAGATCGAGGCTCTGCTCACGGAAGCCGGTGCGGATGTTTTTTCCGGCGAGGCTGAGCGCCTGCTCCCCCTCACGCACGACCGGGCATGGTGCCGGAGGGAGGGGATGTACGCGGCCGATGTGATCCTTGTTCCTCTTGAGGACGGGGATCGCTGCGAAGCACTAATTGGCATGGGAAAGAAGGTCATTGCTGTTGACCTCAACCCTCTTTCACGAACAGCACAGAAGGCCACGCTGACCGTAGTCGACGAAGTCACCCGGGCGCTGCCGGAGATCACCCGGGCCTGCCGGGAACTGACCGAAGACGACCGGCGCCGCCTGATCTCATCGCTGGACAACCATTATCTTTTATCGGAAGCAATACGTGAGATTACATTGAGGTTGGCCCATGCTCTGGACTGAGAAATACCGGCCGCATTCATCAGCGGAGATCGTGGGACAGGATATCATCCTCCGCCACCTCACCTCCTTTGCCGGATCCAGGACCGTGCCTCACCTCATTCTCACCGGTCCGCACGGGACCGGCAAGAGCGTTGCAATCGAATGTTTCGCAAAGGACCTGTACCAGGAGAACTGGCAGCAGAACACCACGATCTTCCAGACTGCCGATATCTTCCAGCAGGGAAAGGCGCTGCTCGAACAGGACGAGCGGTACACTCACCTGTACCAGAAGAACCAGTCCCTGATCACCAACTTCAAGTACATCATCCGGTGGTACGCATCGCTCCGCCCCCTTGATGCAGAGTTCAAGCTCCTGGTTTTCGAGGATGCGCATGCCCTGACCCGCGATGCCCAGCAGGGTCTGCGGCGAATCATGGAACAGACCAGCGGGACCTGCCGGTTCATCTTCACCACCACCAACCAGAGCGCCATCATTCCCGCAATCACCTCCCGCTGCCTGCCACTGTTCTTTGCGCCCATCGATCACGACACCATGTTCCGGTACATCTCCACGATAAAAAACCAGGAAAAACCGGATGGCGCAACCTGTTCTGAAGATGACCTGGACCTGATCGTGCAGGCAGCCGGGGGGGATCTGCGCCAGGCAATCCTGCTGATGCAGGTTGCGCTCACGACCGGAAAATGCAATGAACTGAATGCAATCTCGCAGTCCGAGACAACGACCATTGCCACGCAGGCCGTAACCCTCCTCAAGGAAGGAGATTCCCGGGGTGCATTACGCCGTCTCGAATCCCTGATGATCGATTACGGGCTCTCGGGAAGCGAAGTCCTCGCTGAGATCCGCACCATCCTGAAGCGGGAATACAACCACCCGGCCCTTGCCATTGCCCTCGCCGATGCGGAGTACCGGATGAAGCATGCAAACAACGAATATGTGCAACTGGGGGCATTTACCTCGGGAGTACAGGGAATTTTTACATGAGCACGATAAAAGAAGAGAAGATCCGTACCCATTACGATTCAGTTGCCGGCACCTACGATCACCACTATGATCATCCCCGCGGCAGGAACTACCATACCCACATCAGCAGTTACCTCATCAGGGCCCTTCCCGAAAAGGGTGACCTGCTCGATATCGGCTGCGGGACCGGCCTCTTTGTCGAGAAATATATCCGCAATGGGGGAACCGCGGTGGGTCTTGACATCAGCAGGAAGATGGTGGAGCGGGCACGCTTTCGGTGTGCCGGATGCAACTTTGCCGAGGGAAACGGGAATGCACTTCCCTTCCGCGACAACTCGTTTGATGCCATCTCCAGTCTGCTGGTATTCAGTTATGTCAAGGAACCCGAGGCCATGTTGTCCGAAGCGTACCGGGTAATGAGACCCGGCGGCTCGATCGCCATCTTAACCCTGGGCAAGAAACTCCTGACCAAGGGAATTCCCCTGTTATACCAGATAAGCGAGAAGATGCAGGTTCGGCATGTGGTCATGAAGGATTTCGGCGAGCACTATTACGATGAAGAGGAGATGCATCGCCTCTTTGCCGATGCCGGGTTCACCGGTGTCGATGTGAAGTGGTGCTCGTTTGCCCACATCGACATGATCGATCCGCTCTTCAACATCGCGACGAAGATCGAACCCTTTGTCGAGAAACGGGTTCCCCAGCTGGCCTACAATATTTTCGTGAGCGCAAGGAAGCCGGAGTAAAAGAGACGTCACTGATCCGCTGCGGGGGCGACCCTTCGATGACGGCGGTGTGCAGTACAATTTTTACAATCACTGCAATGAACACCACTCCCATGAATTTTTCTCTGAACCATTTTTCCCCATATTTTTGAGAAATTCTCTCTGAAATTTTTTCCTGGAATCTTTCTGAACCATTTGCTCTGTTGAAAACCTTTTTTTTTGCAGAAATGATCGCCCCCTTTTGCACCACCAGCCTCCAGTGGGGGACAGGAAGCATTACGATTCCTCCTGAATATACAACCACCCCCTCAATATCGGTGAATTATTCCGGTAATGCAGCGGCATCGCAATGCGGAGCCCCCGAGAGTGTCACGTAAAATCCCGAAGGATTTCTGTAAAGCAGAAAAATGTTAAGAATATTTTTCCCACACGTTTCCTGAATTTATTTTACAAAAGATTCCCGGAACATTTACCAAAAAAATTCCCGGCCCGGAACATATTCCGGCCCATCTATCCAGTATACCCACCACGGCTTCTCCAGAAAACAACAGCCCCCACCGTCATGACAGAGTGGCTTGAAGGAATGTCGTACATATCCTGACTGAGTGACCTGCACTCCCGATCCTGCCCATCCGGCCCCAATGCAGCCCCAGATCGCCATTTTCCGGATCGATCCGACCGGCCGGTTTCGGGCCTTTTCCGGAGAAGTGTCACAGAAAAACCCTGTGCAACGCTCTTTTGAAGAACGGAGGGATATCTGCAGAGAAAAACCGGCCTGTATAGAGCTGGTTTCCTTTGAGAACAGGTATCACCCACGGGATTTGGGACGCGGACGGGTGGTGATGATGAAACCCGGCAATCATTTTTAGTTTTTGTGACATCTAACCTAGGATACCAGCATGACCTACCTGAACTGGGGGTGCGATCCCTTAACCGCGGAATGTCAATCATGCCTCGATGCGTACTGCAACCTGTGCAACGAGGAGTTCAAGAAAAAATCCATCCGCCAGGAAAATTCCGGTGAGCCTGATGAATCATTCCAGGATTTCGATGAACCCGATTGCAATCATTGCGATCTCGAGAAGAAGCCAGACTGTGCGCAGTGCGAAATTGTTCTTGCAGTCTGCCAGGGTTGCGTTGAAAATAAAACCTGCGAGTTCAGGATTTGTGGATATGAGTGAGCGAAGTCCGGGACATTTTTAAAAAATGTTCCGGGAAAAATTCTGAAAATTTTTTGTTCACGGTTCTCATTTTTGCTCGGTTGAAAACTTTTTTGTGCAGACAAGATATCTCCCCTCTTGCGCCAGGTTGTCTCCCATTGGGGACAGGGCGCATTACGATATCACCTGATATCCTACTAACTCATTAGTATTGGGAAATTATTCCGGTAACACAGAAACATCGAAATGCGGTGCACCCCCGCGGCGGATCAGTACCTCTCCACAATTTGAAAACAACGTATTGCCCCGCAATGCCTCGGAGAGGCCCTGAGGCGGGGAGCCATCCCCAGATTATATTCTCACCATTTTCATGGTTCGGGTGCGAACCGGGAGTTCATGTGCATTTCAACAGAGCATCCATTTCGACAAATTTTTTATGAAATTATTAAGATCTTCAAAATTTTTTACGAGAACGTATGAATCTGGTATGAAAATTGTCGGTTACGATTCTCACCGTGGGGCTGCGAAAGAAAGCATGTGACCGGTGAAATTTACCGGATCAGGATTCTGAAGCACAGCCCCTCTTTTCATATATCGTGGAATGGATCTTCTACGGACCGCATCTGTTCATTTTTCTCTTAATCTTGTTTTCAATCCTTGTCTCCTGTCCATTCCCCTCACCTAAAACAATCTTTTATACCTTAACCCAACAAAACTTGTGAAGATGCCCAGCGATAAACTCCCCGGCGGACCCACCCAGGATGAGATCATGGCAGTCTCCTTACAGAAGCTGGGACTGCGCAGCACCGATGTGGTGCTTGAGATCGGCTGTGGTACCGGGAAAGTCTCGGTCGCACTCGCGAAATCGGCAAAGGCCGTTGTCTCGCTCGATATCCGGCCCGAGGCCGTGGCCCTTGCAACGAAGACGGCAAAGGAAGCCGGCGTACGCACGGTCTCGTTCTCCTGCACGGAAGCAACGGAATTCCTGCAGGGCACTGCCGTGTACGACTGTGCGTTTGTCGGCGGGACAAAGAACCTGCTTTCCCTCCTCCCGCTGCTGGCAAAACACGTGCGGAGGACGATCGTGATAAACGCGGTGCTCCTCTCAACGGTTACGGATGCGGTTGCCGCTCTCCAGGAACTCGGGCTCTTCTGCGAGGTTTTGCAGGTTCAGGTCTCGCGATCGCACGCGATTGCGGGAAGTTTCATGTTCAAGCCGATCGATCCGGTCTTCATCATTGTCGGAAGGGGAACGGCATGCTCGTAGGCCTCGGCCTTGGGCCGGGAAACCCCGAGCTCTTAACGCTGCGGGCGGTCCGGCTCCTCAAAGACGCCGATTGCGTCTTTGTGCCGGGAAGGATCGCGCAGGATCTCGTTGCCCCGTACCGCGACGCGGTCATGCTCGACTTCCCGATGACAACCGATGAGGCAGAGATCCGGAAGTGCCTTGAAGAAAATGCAAAAAAGATCGCGCCCGTTGCGGAGAAGGGCCTCGCGGTCTTCGGGATCCTTGGCGACCCGAACTTCTTCTCAACTTTCTCGCGTCTCTGTGCGGTGATTGCGAATACGCATCCCGGAATTGAGTTCCGGACCGAGCCGGGTATCAGTTCCATCACGGCCTTTGCCGCAGCTGCCGGCGTTACCGTCAACGAAGGTTTCTCGGTCTCGGATGGGACCGTTTCGGATACGAAGATTCTCCTCAAAGTGCGCAAGCCGAAAGCCCGTGCCGCTGCCCTGGAGTCCGAAGGCTATCGGGAGTTCATACTGGTCGAGCGGATGTTCTTCGATGACATGAAAGTGTACCGCAATGACGAGCTCCCGGAGAAAAGCGATTACATGAGCGTGATGTATGCCAGCAAATGATGACAGGAACGTGATCTGGTTCGTAGGCGCCGGTGCCGGCGACCCGGAACTTATCACGGTCAAAGGAAGGAACCTGCTCGACAAGGCCGACGTGCTGATCTATGCCGGATCGCTTGTCAATCCGGTGCTCGTGGCAAGCAGCCCGGCCCCGGAGAAAGTGGACAGCTGGAACCGGAACCTGGACGAGATAGTCTCCCTCATGATCGACCGGGCCCGGAACGGCAAACGCGTTGTCCGGCTCCATTCCGGTGATTCAGCCTTGTATGGCTCTATTGTCGAGCAGATTGCAGAACTGGAAAAGGCTGGCCTCTCGGTCCGGGTAGTTCCCGGTGTCTCTTCGGTCTTTGCTGCGGCAGCCGCACTCACCACGGAGTACACTCCCAAAGGAGTCTCCGACACGCTCATCATCACCCGGCCGGCGGGAAAGACTCTTGACACCGATTACATTACTGAGCTCTCCCGGGTCCCGGCAACTATGGCGTTCTTTCTCGGGAGCGAACATTTTGCCGAGATCACGGAGAAACTCTCCTGCCCGCGCGATACGCCAGCGGTCGTGATCTACCATGCCTCGTGGCCCGACCAGGCGATCATCCGGGGCACGGTTGCCGATATCGCGGAGAAGGCAAAAGCAGCCGGAATCACGCGCTCGGCCCTGCTCATTGTCGGGCACGCCGTCCTGGGAACTGCATGCGGCTATACGCGATCGCACCTCTACTCATGACCGACACGGTTGTCATCACGTTCCCGTACTCGCGAAAGGAAGCCTGCCGGATTGCAGCATTTCTCCACGCAGATGTTGCAGAATATTCTTCGGAAATTTTCTCCACGGTATTTTCAGGAAAGAAGCGGATCATTGCCCTGATGTCGATGGGCATTGTTGTCCGGAAGATCTCCCCGCTGCTGGACGACAAGTGGAAGGACCCGGCGGTTGTTGTTGTCAGCCCGGATTTCCGGTACGCCATCCCCGTACTCGGGGGGCATCATGGCGCAAACGAACTCGCAAAGGAACTTGCGGGCCTCGGCCTTGTGCCGGTCATCACCACGGCAACGGAATCCCGGGGCCGTGACTCGGTCGAGACCCTTGCGGAACGGACCGGAACGGACGTGATCAACCGCGATTCCACGCGTGCGGTGAATGCTGCCCTGCTGGAAGCGGACATCCCGGTCCACGCAGTGCAGGGTCCCTCGATTGTCCTCGCCGGTCCCGATGTCTCCATTCTCGTAAAACGCGGGGAATTCACCATCGGGATCGGGTGCCGGAAAGATGTTGGTGCGGAAGAGGTGACTGCCGCGATCGATCGGGCGCTCGAAGAGGCCGGGATTTCTGAAAGGGATGTGATGGTCTATGCAACCACGGTCAAGAAACTGCACGAAGCGGGACTGACCGGTGCGGTCTCAGCACGTTCCGGGAATTTGATATTCCTTGAGGATGATACCATAAACGCACAGCCGGGGCTCTCGCCCTCGCGGGCGTCCCGGATAGGTCTCCTCGGCGTCGCGGAGCCCTGCGCCCTTGCAACGTCCAGAAGGAAGGAACTGGTTGCACCAAAGAAAGTTTACGGGAGAGTCACGATTGCCATCGCAC